>MDSY01091155.1_pt1 | contig 19570 bp, 16 predicted proteins | sample 811131 | NCBI WGS metagenome assembly MDSY01 (sample SAMN05326643, study PRJNA326480) | marine metagenome | isolation source: seawater | place: Atlantic Ocean: South West | collected 2010
AGGCGGCGGGAACTGCACTTAGACTATAAGCTATTGATTAATATATCTTTAATGGGTTTAGAAAACTGCTTTTGTTACATCGTTTGTTACATCAGATTACTTACACGGCATAAACGATAATATCCCAGAAACATATATAACTAAAAATAAAGATAAGAACGTAATCTAATTATTCGCTGTTTCCGCGATTTTACTTAACGCCTCTTCTAGGGACAGTAAATACCCGCCCCGCGAATTGACTTCTCGCGTAATTCGTTCATTTGCATCAGAGAGCAGTGAGCAGGCATGAGGGATATCTGCCAGCATCTGTCCGTGGCGTTTCACCAGACGTCCAGACACCATCACCGTATCCACATTTCTGGCTTGTCCCTGCATAATCACTGCACCTTCCGGATTGGATTTGTCCCACCCAATGGTGGTCAAATCATCCATCCGCAGCAATTGCAGATCCGCTTGCTTGCCAGGCGTCAGGCTGCCAATACGATCTTCCATACCAATCGCTTTTGCACCATCTATTGTGCCCCAAGCCAGCGCTTCTGCACATGAGAATGGAATACCGAGCGCCATTGTCTCACCATTTATTCGGTAATATTCTCTACAACGTGCTTGTTGTAAGGCCATTCTTAAACAAACAAAGAAATCAGCACTATTGTTCGATGTAATATCAATACCATAGGATTGCGTAATATTGTTAGCACGGGCTACATCAGTTAGAGGCCAGTTCATACCCATTTGCATCTCGGTATCAGGTGTAAATGAGACACTAGCACCAGCATTAGCTACCATGGCCCATTCATCATCATCAGTGCAGTGCATATGAACCAAGGTCATATTTGAGCTAAGCAGCCCAAGACTTTCAAGCGCTGCCACATCTCTTGGACGCTCTCCGGTTAGACTACCACCATTACAATGCCAAAATACACGTGCATTAAGCTCGTTTGCTAACTCAATCTGTTTTATGCCATTTTGGTTTTCTTCTCCCCACAGGAAGACTTCTTCAGGTGAAATACCAAGCGTTAACAAGGATGAATCATCAGAAAAATACTGCTTGGCAAGATCTCTTGCAAAACTCACTCTTTCATCTCTTGATTTAAAAGCGGGGTCTTCAAGTGGTGGCGTATTAAAGCCGTAACTCCATACAGCTCTTAAATTAGAATCCTGAAGCCCTCTAATGGCTTCGTGCCCATGATCTGGCGTATTAATATTATGACAATAATCAGCAACCGTAGTGACACCTGAATCTAGGGCCTCCAAAGCTCCATGATACTGAGCAGCATAGATATCATCTGGATTATAGGCAGATGCGGCATTCATACGAATTCCTCTGACATAATCCATTAAAGACCAGTCTGCGCATACAGAGCGCATCGCTCCCTGCCAGATATGTCTGTGTGTATCAATAAAGCCTGGCATAACAATACAATTGCTGGCATCAATCTCTTCGGCTCCCGGTGGCGCCACCAAGTTTGGGCCTACACTAACCAACGTATCGTCCCTGACTAAAACATCGGCGTTATACAGCACACCAATCTTAGGATCCATGGAAATGATGGTGCCATTTTTAATAATAAAATCTTTACTCATATCGATTTCTCTCGGTTATCAATTAATCGCTAGGTAGATCAAGTAATACTGACTTTTTCAGCTAGCATCTAAGCTAGTTTCGCTGGTACATCGTAACAACAGCGGCTCCACCAATACCCAGATTATGTTGTAGTGCAGTGGTTACTCCCTCCACTTGGCGATCTCCGGCATTATTTCGCAATTGATTCACCAGCTCATTACATTGTGCCAAGCCGGTTGCGCCGATCGGATGACCTTTCGACATCAGTCCACCGGATGGATTAACAACTACCTGACCACCGTAGGTATTATCGCCATCGTCTACAAACCGAGTAGCGTCACCCTCAGCGCAAAGTCCCAGCCCCTCGTAGGTGATTGCCTCATTCATGGTGAAGCAATCATGCAGCTCTATAACATCACCATCATTGGGACCAATACCGGTAGATTCATACAATGCTGAGGATGCTCGTCGAGTCATATCAGCCCCAACGGCATCCATCGCAGAACCCCAGCTACTTTCATTGTCTGTACACATTTCCTGGCCGATAATGCTCACTCGCGAGTCCAGACCATGACGTTCGGCAAATTCTCTACTACAGATGATGGCTGCCCCTGCACCACAGGTTGGAGGACAGCACATCAGTCGGCGCACATAGTCTGAATAGACAATCTTAGAGTCCATAACTTCCTCTACAGTTAGCGGCGTAGAAAATAGTGACATGGGATTATTGACTGCGTGATTTCTTGTCTTCACTGCAATCTTGGCAAAAAGCTCAGGCGACGCCTGGTACTTATCCATGTATTCCTGTCCCGCCGCGCCAAAGAGTCGCAGAGTACCAACACCCTCCTCGAATTGCATTTGATCGAGCGCAGCTAACTGGCGTTCTGCAGCAAACTCCCTATCTGTGTAAGCCGAACCAAGTGCTCCAGGCTGCATCTGCTCAAACCCGAACGCCAGTACACAATCTGCCATGCCACTCATTACCGTGCGACGCGCTAGGTATAAGGCTGTCGACCCGGAGGCGCAGGCGTTATTGACATTGACCACAGGTATCCCCTGTTGACAAACATCGTAGAGCGCATGTTGCGCAGAGCAGGTTTCTCCATAAATATAGGCCCCAAAAGCCTCTTCAATTTGCTCAGCTTCAATGCCAGCATCTTTAATTGCCAGTTTAATCGCGTCAGCACCCATTACCCGATAGGGCTCATTTTGACTGGGTTTGGTAAATTTTGTCATTCCGACACCGGCAACAATTACTTCTTTCATTGATATCTCCATACAATTACGACAAATACTATTTTTGAATCGGTGAGTCTGATGCCAATATGACTATAAATCATGCCTGATACATACTTATTATTTGCTGCTTATTAGGCTTGCCTACGGGAGTCAGCGGAATAGATTCTAAAAAATGAATCGCTTTAGGTGCCTGTACTGAACCCTTGGCGGTTTTCACTAAATCAATCAAGGAATCTGATAGTTCATCTGATTGCTTTACTCCCGACCGCAGCACTACTGCGGCATTGACTGCTTCACCCCAACGCTCATCTGGCAACCCAAAAACCACGGCTTGCTCTACATCAGCATGAGCGGACAAAACATCTTCGACCTCACGTGGAAACACATTGAAACCACCGGTAATAATCAAATCTTTTTTGCGACCGACAATATATAGGAACCCATCTTCATCAAACCGGCCTAAATCCCCGGTATGCAACCAACCACCTTCAAATGCCTCCTGCGTTTGTTCCGGTTTATTCACGTATCTCTGCATCAGAAGTGGACCACGCACACAGATTTCTCCGGCACTACCTCGCTCGACCTCTTTACAATCTTCATCTAATAAGGCAACGCTGACCCAGGCTGAAGGACGACCACAACTCTCTAGCCTGCCGGGGGCATCTAGGTCATGATCCTCACGGCGCAGATTGGCAAAACAGGTCGGCGCTTCCGTCTGCCCATAGAATTGGGCGAATATCTTGCCCCATTTCTCAATAGCTTCTCGCAATCGCGCCGAGCTAATGGGGGATGCACCATAGAAAATAGATACCATGCTAGACATGTCAGCAAATGCGGCTCGCTCGGAATCCAACAAAGTGTAAAGCATGACTGGCACTAACATTGTTGCATTAATGCGGTGCTGCTCAACCATGTCAAAAAACACATCTGGACTGAAAGAGGGTGGCACATAGAGGCAACCACCCCGAAGCAGGGTCGGCACCATACAACTAAAACCGGCGTGAGATAAAGGTGTCACGACCATAAAGCGAACTCGAGAAGGAATGTCCCATTCTGCCATTTGCATCATCGTCATATACACCAAGGAAGTGTATGTAAGCATCACCCCTTTGGGTTTGCCGGTTGTGCCACCGGTATAGACAATATTACTAATATCTTTACTCTGGACATCGGTAGCCACCAATGGAGCAGGGTCAAATTTGCCTGCCAACGCTGTGTAATTAACACCCACCTCAGTGGGCCCAAAGGCAAGGAAATGCTTTACGTTGGACGCAACCGTTAATAACTCACTTGCACGTTGCCCATAATTAGATGGCTGAAAAACCAAAACCTCTATCTCAGCATCATTGAGAATATAAGCCTGATCTTCAAATGAGCCCAAGGGGTGCAAAGGCGTAACACAGCAACCGACGATACTTGCAGCTAGGTTAAAAAATACCACGTCGGGGCAATTTCCTGAAAGCAGTGCTACTCGAGTACCGGCTTTTATGCGCTTCTGTTGCAACGCTTGGGCGTACTGACTGACCTTATGCCTAACTTCCCTGTAGGTTGCCATTTCGCCACCAAGATAAATACAGGGATGCTCATCATTTCTACTCAGAGCATCCACTATCAGATGGGGGACCAACCTATCCTGATATAGCAAACTATTCATTACCAACCTCTATGAGATAACCCAAACAGCCTAGCTTTTACGCTCAACGCCCACCAGCACCACAGCCATGGTGCACTTCTCCTCTAAACGCCAAGCATGACGTGTTCCATTCTGAACAAAAACATCGCCGGGGCCCAATTCGGTTGCTTCTCCTTCATCCAGCTCTAGGGTAATTTTGCCAGACAGAATAACGCCATAATCGACCGAACCCGTTGCATGCATTTCCGCATCATCGGTTTCGACATGGTCGAGTAAGCCCGGTAAACACGACTTTAGCTCTGTTATTTCCTGCTCACTAAGCTTAGAGGGATCGAATGTACTGGGTGAAAATTCAAGGACACGAAAGATTGATTTTCCAACACTTGGAAATACTGAATCATTGACGTCCTCGCGTTTTGGCCCATTGGGTGGATCTATAGGTATGCTGTCGTCTGGGTAGCTACTCCAAAGCTCGGTCCATCGTACATAGCCATTTTCATAGGTGACTTTAGGCTTATCCTGACTTATAAAAATGGATGTACCTTTGCCATCAAAACCTGTTACAACTCGCTTCATACTTAACATCTCCCAAATATGCAGTGCAAATAACGAAACTATGTCAGCGTACCGGTTGATAGTTTGACTTCAACCGGCACGCTGAACAGGTCACGTGTGATTAGAACCGATAGTCCAGACGAACACCCATGGTGCGAGGCCTGCTTATCCAGTAGTCCTTATGTTCCCAGGCGGTGGCGGTAATATAAATCTCGTCAGTAAGATTCTGCCCGTAGAGAGATACTTCCCAGTTTCCAGCACTATCCGAAATAGCCGCCCTAGCATTGATGATCGTATAGTCCTGCTTATTGAATGACAGGTTTTCTAGCGTCATATAGTGATCGCCCGTGTAGTTGATCCCAACCTGCACAATGCCACGCAAACCATCTCCGACGTCAAACCCATATCTGGCCAACAGACTGGCGGCAGTCTCGGGAGCACCGGGCAGATTGTTGCCATCGACAACTCCACCGGTGACAGGGGAGATAAGGGAATTGTCGTTTATCTCGGTATCGAGGAAAGAGGCGGTAGCAGACAGTTCGAGACCTGAGATCGGCGCCCACAACATTTCGAGTTCCAGACCAGTGACATCCACCTGATCTATGTTGGTCAACAAGACTACGGTGCCGAAAATATCATCGTCCGTACTCATGCGCTGCTGCATATTGGTATAGTCGGAATAGAAGGCGGCAGCGTTGACGCGTAAAGTGTCAGTCGGATCCCACTTCAGGCCAACCTCATGCGCAAGGATCTCTTCATCTCCAATAGGCGCCAGGTTCGCCGGAGACGTTACTGCACTAGTATCGAAGCCACCGCTCTTAAAGCCCTTTGATAGACTGTAATACACCAGCATGTTGTCCTGTGGTGTCCAATCGATGCCTAAACGATAGGAGAAGTCCGATGGGTTAACTTCGTTGGGATAGGGATTTAGCGCCGAGTTGGCGTCTAAGGCCAGTACACCTGGGAAATCAAAGTTCGGAAACTGGGTGGGAACTGGCGCCTCGAAGTACATTTGGTAGGCCTCCCTATCACGACTCTCATCGCTATAACGCAAACCGCCATTGAACTTCAAATCGTCAGAGATACTCCACTCCGCATGGACAAATGCTGCAGCTGATTCATCCTTTTGACGGAACTGGTTTTCAAAGTAACCGAAGGTTCCGAATATGCCCAAACCCGTGTTATCCCCCGTCTGGTCATACTCCGTCTCGGAATAATACAGTCCCGCCAGCCAAAACAAGTTGTCTCGCTCCACCTCATAGCGCAATTCCTGACTGAATTGTTCAAATTCTGTCCAGTAGACGACCGCCAGATTGGGAGCCGCTGCAGGAACGGCCAAAAAAGGCCCAACTCCTGGAATCGCCACTGTATAGGACAGGTCTACGCCCTGACCCCTTCGATCGAAGGCGTCCCAGCCGCTAATAGATACCAATTCACCGGCCCCCACTTGCCAGCGAATTTCTGCGGTCACGCCATAGAATTCATTGTCACTGGCAGATACCATGTCCATAGAGACTTCATCATCAAAGACATCTGAATCCTCCAATAGCGCTACGAAGGCTGGTGTTGTGGATTTGTCGGTAGCGTAGTGGCCGATTAGCAGTATTTGCAAATCGTCACTGGGCTCCCACATCAATTGACCGCGCGCAGCCATAGTTTCTATGGCACCGGGATCGGCATCACTATTTTGAATCGACGTTAACTGTTCTGGTGCCGGTGCGCCGCTGGCCGCAGCTGGCAAGGGTATGGATCCAGGCGCAATGCCGGTAGTACTAAAGGTCACGTTGTTGTATGGACCGTCAGACTCGATATACTGCATCGAAAGGCGTCCCGAAAGCGTATCGCTCAGTGCGCCACCTATAGCACCTTCGACAAGATATTGACTGTCACTGCCAGTACCCAGAGTGAGATAACCACTGGTTTCCTGCTCCGGACGAACCGAAGTGATGGAAACAGCCCCTCCTGTGGTATTTTTGCCCCAAAGGGTGCCCTGAGGTCCTTTAAGAATTTCAACCTGTTGAATATCAAACAACTGTGCACCCGAGTTGATATTTGATGCTTTGTAAACGCCGTCCTGATAAATGGCAACAGCGGGCGACGTGGCAGTCGCATAGTCATTGGCGTTCATTCCCCGAACAGTAAACGAAGGTGCATTGGCGTAGAGCGACTTCACCTGAACTCCGGGGACGTTGTCGGCTAGGCCTGCTGTTGATACCACCCCCAATTCCTGTAACTGCTCTCCGGTGAATGCCGATACTGCGATGGGAATATCCTGCGCGTTTTGCGCTCTTTTTTGCGCCGTTACAATAATTTCTTCTAAAAGTGCGGCATGACCAAAAGAAGTCAACATCGCTCCGGCCATTGCTGAGGCAAGCTTTACCGCAAATGGTCTGCGTTCAACATTTTTTGATTTGACTATTTTCATGTGTTTCTCCCCTTATAATTAAATATTATTATCTGAAATGCGGCACCCGGCATTTTTACTTATTATTGAGGTTCGATGACTCTCCAAGAACACCGATTGGCATTTTTTTACAAACACATCCTAAATGCTCTAGATTGCGACCACCGTTAATGTCGACGGTTTTTAACAGAAGATCAAAATTTAGTTCTTCTGTTTCCTAAAGCTATAAACTACAATTTGATATGATCGTATCGAATTATATTAAACCTCGGGTTTTTGCTTGTCAATAAAAATGATACAATTATATCAAATACTGGCGAGACTAGATATTTTGATAAAACCGCGGTATAAACTGATAGCTATTTTTTAATCTATCCAGAGAGAGCTGCAAAGACAATGACATCGAGCAGGAACGTAAACAAAAAAAAGACCTACAAAAAGACTGAATTACTGCGGAATGACCTTTTGAATACTGCGGAAAAACTATTTGCTTTAAGGGGTTTCGAAAAAACCACTATCCGCGATATTACTGATCACTTAGGCGTGCGGCTGGCCGCTGTAAACTATCACTTTGACAGCAAGCATAACTTGCTGGTGAATATGATTCACCGGCGCGCCGGCACTTTGAATGAGGCGAGACAGAGGCGCCTTGATCTGGTAACGATTAATCCAGACAAACCCTACGAAACCATCTATGCGCTTATTCAAGCTATGTTTGAGCCGCTACTAGAATATTATCTAAGCGGCGATAAGGGCTGGCATTATTATTGCTTGTATTTGGCCAGAATGATTGGCGCTGACCCTTTGGAATTCCAGCCCATTATCAACCGTGAATATAACGACGTAGCACAAACATTTATCGAAAAACTTGCACAGTCATTGCCAGACCACTCTGAATATCAGTTGCAATGCGCCTACCAGTTTTTAATTGGTACATTCACCTTTGTGATGTCCAATAATAGACGCCTCGACGGCATCTCTGATGGGCGCTTCAAATCTGCCGATGTGGAACTTATCCTAAGTCCCCACTTCTTTAAGTTTGCGACCGCTGGCATTCTTGGCTTAGTAAACCAGAAAGGGTAACTTAGGATTTGGTTAGATCAAGCGAGTCGTAATAGCTGTGGGCTTGTCTGATAATTAATTTTTAGACCAATGCCTAGCTCAAATTAAAGAAGCGGGAAAATTAAATAGCACCGGAACTGATTTTGAAATATTGGGAGTTATGAGTCTTTTAGGAGCTTCTAACCGTTAACTTGGCAATACCCGTAATCAGTTTACTCAGCTGGATCAATATTTAATGTAAATTCTGGGTCAGTTTTAAAAGCGAATCACCGCCGAGTGAGGCAACAGCTTTTTAAGGACTGCCTTTATTCTTCCCAGTGAATAATGTTTCACTTATCCCTCGTCAGTCCCGTGCTCAGATAATAAGAAATATTGGTGGTGACAGCTATTCTGACAAAGAGGATTGTTAAGAGGGGGCGATGAATGTCATGATGTTTTTCATTAGGTAAGTATAATTTTATAAATATTAAGCAATATAAGGGTTATGGGTAAATAATGGATCGAGCTATTCAAGAGCAATCTATGTATGACGCATGGAATCGGATTACACCTATACCAAAAGATCTTTTTAAAACTTTTGTTCAGTCTCTATCCTTAGAGCATTACCCTAAAGGCGAAACCCTATTGAAGGCAGGCACTACGAGTCAACAACCCTATTTTTTGCTCTCCGGTATACTTCGTTTTTATTACACCACTGACGAGGGGCAGGAATTTAATAAGGCCTTTTATAGTGAACAGCAAACCGTTGGCCCTTTAAGTGCAACGATTATCGGTGAAGCATCCCGTTACAGTATTGAAGTCATAGAAGCCTGTGATGTTTTTGTTATACCCGAAAGTCTTTTTAGTTACTATATGAACAAACATTTAGCTTGGGAGCGGTTGTTCTCATACTGTTGCCAGATGATGTTAGTACGCAATGAGCGCCGCGAAGCTGAACTTTTATTAAACACACCAAAGGCGCGATATCTTCAATTCGTGCGCAATTTCCCTGAGTTGGTGACACGTATACCGCAGTACCATATCGCATCCTATATTGGGATTACGCCAGTCGCTTTGTCTCGCAGCCGATCTGACTGGGAGAAGGAGTTGTAACCTCCCAATACCTCAGTCAGCTTTTCTCTAATGTTGTAATAAAGCCACCGATATTGACTCAGGTTAATGACGGCTATCCAGCGTCTACGGATAATAGCTTTCACACTTCATAGGACTTCATAGCCTATGACCAAGGGCATTAAATAAGATCACAGGTACAGAGTATGACATCACTATCAGGTAAGACATTATTTATCACCGGCGCCAGTCGAGGTATTGGTTTAGAAATCGCGAAAATAGCTGCTAAGGATGGCGCTAATATTGTCATTGCCGCAAAAACAGCGGAGCCCCACCCAAAATTATCAGGAACCATTCATACTGCGGCCGCAGAGATTGAACAGTTAGGTGGTAAGGCATTACCTGTCGCCGTTGATGTGCGTGATGAGGCGCAAGTTGAAGCGGCTATTGATAAAACCATCAGTACATTTGGGGGTATTGATATACTCATTAACAATGCCAGTGCGATTAGCTTAACAGGCACCTTAGACACACCCATGAAGAGCTATGACCTAATGAATCAAATCAATGCGCGCGGCACCTACCTGTGCTCGCAAAAAGCAATCCCTTATTTGCAGAAAGCGCAGAACCCACATATTTTAACTTTATCGCCACCGCTTAGTTTAAACCCGAAGTGGTTTAAACAATGCGGAGTCGCTTATACGATGGCCAAGTACGGTATGAGTATGTGTGTGTTAGGTATGGCTGAAGAATTTAAACAGGATGGGATTGCCGTGAATGCACTGTGGCCAAAAACGGCTATATTGACGGCGGCGATTAAGAATATGGCGGGTAGTGACCCGATAGTGAAAGCCAGTCGCACACCGTTAATTATGGCTGATGCCGCCTATGAAATCCTAACCAAAGAAAGCCAACTATTTACCGGGAACTTTGTGATCGATGAACAGATATTGCGAGAAGCAGGCGTGACTGATTTTTCAAAATATAAAGTGGATCCAAGTACACCAGAGGATAAGCTGTTCTTAGATTTTTACTTGGATTGAGGCCTCTACTTATATTAAATCGGTGTCAGGCTTACCAACTAAGTCTGAAATCAATATGTATTTTAAAAATATAACTAACAAAAAATGATGCTAAAATGAGCCCTTTATTGGTGTCGCTCTAGCCATAGCCCTGAAGCATCAAACAAAAAGCGCCCGCAATATTGATTCGATCTAAAAGGCCCCTTAACAGACCAGCGCCCAGGTCGATCGGCTTCACTTCATATAAAGTGCCATCTTTTTTTGCCCTTACTACGGGGAGTCCTAACAGCATCGTAGATATAAGCGTTATTAGTCATAATATTCTGTCTCTGTTTGTAAATTGAAGAGCCACGTCGCATTCTAGAGGCTCAGTTAATTGGAGAAATATTCAGGCTTAGGAAGGGCCCATAGCTCACCCCAATGACGGGAACCGCCATCCAGATGCAACAACTCGCCGGTGATATAGTTGGAGGCCTCGCTACCGAGATAGGCACAGGCTTGGGCTATATCCCAGATACTAGCAGCCCGCTGCATGGGACTGCCTAAATGGAAGCGCTTACGCGCTTCCTCCGAATAGACCTTCATACCCGACGAATCGGTAACACCCGGGGCCACGCAATTGACGCGAATATTGTAGGGCGCCCATTCGACGGCAGTTTTCTCGGATATCTTGACGACGCCCGCGCGAGCCGCGATGGTATGGGCGAAACCGTGCATACTATCATCGAGCACCGCCACCATATTGATGATGCAGCCCGGCTTGTCACTGTCGCGCCAGCGCTGAGCCGCCGCTTGCATCATAAACCAGGTGCCATTGAGATTATTGTTAATCACAGCCTTCCAGCCATTGGGGCTGAAGTCGATGGACAGCTGCGGAAACTGCCCACCGGCATTGTTGACCAATATATCGAGACCACCCTCGGCAAATACCTCATCCATCACACCGGCAATGATATCGGGCTCGCGAATATCGATTGGCTTGAAGCTCGCCTTTAGGCCATGCTCAGTCAGTTTACCTACAGCGGTCTGCAATTTATCTTGATCGCGACCACAGAGTATCACCGTCGCCCCCAGGCGGGCGTAAAGCCAGGCAGTGGCATAACCAATGCCGCTACCACCACCAGTGATCAGGGCCCGCTGTCCTTTTAGCAAATCACTTGCATAAACGGTCTTGGCTTCTGCGAGCTCTTGATCAGTCATGCCAAAGGTAAACTGAATTTCACTCATTGGTATTGTTTCCTATTATGTTTAGAGGGGCACTGATTTACGACTACTTGAGCAGTTCGCCCGCAATAATCATCTTGCGTACTTCCGTGGTTCCGGCACCAATTTCCAAAAGTTTGGTCGAGCGGAACAGTCGATTGATTTCGGACTCCCAGATGGCTCCATTACCACCGAACACCTGAACGGCATTATCCAGAACCTGATTGAGCATATTGGCACAGTACAAGACCGAGGCGGCGGTTTTTGCGTGAATTTCACCACGACCAGCCTGAGTCTCGTCGATACCTGACACTTCCGCCAGAATCGACCAGCAGTATGTCTGCATGGTCTCCTTCCAAGCATACATGTCGGCGAGACGGGACTGAACCATCTGAAAGCTGGCGATGGGCTTGCCGAATTGTTCGCGAGTTTTGGCGAATTCGACGGACAACTCCAGTGCCCGCTCAGCAATGCCGACACCAAGGGGAGCGATCATGGCGCGCTCAATGTCGAGCCCACTCATGACTACCTGATGTCCCTCGTTAAGGACACCAACAATGTTTTCCGCTGGCACGCGCATGTCCTCAAACACCAGCTCGGCAGTCTGGCTACCGCGCCAACCCATTTTTATCAGCTTTTGGGCAACCTTGAATCCCGGGGTATTGGTTTCAACGACAAATGCCGTAATGCCTTTCGAGCCCCTGCCCTGTTCAGTCTTGGCGTAGAGCAGGCAGATATCAGCCACCGGACCATTAGTGATATAGATTTTTGAACCATTGATGATGTAATCATCACCGTCTTTAACCGCTCGAGTTCGCATGGAACCCAATGCATCCGACCCCGCGCCCGGCTCCGTCAGGCCGAGACAACCAATCCACTCGCCGGAACACAGTTTGGGCAGGTATTTCTGACGAATCGCCTCGTTGCCATTGCTATAGATGTTGTTAGCACACAAATTGTCATGAGCGGCCCAGGACAATGCAAATGCGTGGTTGTAACGGGAGAAGGCCTGCGCAATCAACCCCGCATCAAGCATGCTCATGCCGGCGCCGCCATACTCAGGGGCGATGGTAACGCCCAGCAATCCCAGCTCACCCAGTCGGGGCATAATATCCTCAGGCCACCACTCTTCGTTGTCCATTTTTTCTGCCAGCGGCAGAAGCTGCTCGCGACCAATGCGATCAGCATGATCTAGTAGTTGTTGCTGGTCAGCAGTAAGTGCAAATTGATGCATTGTATTTTCCTCGATTAGTTAGTACCGCATCACACCGTAACTGGTGCCACCAAACGGCGCATTAAGTGAAGCGGATATGGAGATACCCAACGCGTTACGAGTATCAACGGGATCGATGATGCCGTCATCCCAGATTTCTGAACTGGTGGCATAGGCGCTGGTAGAGTTCTCATAATTACGTAACACTTCAGCACGGATTTCCTCCAGTTCCTGTGGAGTGGGATCGATCCCCTCGCGTTTGAGTTGATTGAGTTTGATAGTTACCAGTGTGTTGGCGGCCTGATCTGCACCCATCACTGCGATCTGGCTTTGCGGCCAGGCGAACAGGGTTCGGGCATCCCATGCACGGCCACACATGCCGTAGTTACCTGCACCGAAAGAACCATTGGTCATGACAGTAAACTTCGGGACATCCACACTACCCTGCACCATTAACATCTTGGCGCCGTCTTTGGTAATGCCTCGCTGTTCATATTCCTTACCGATCATATAGCCAGTGATATTCTGCAGAAATACCAGTGGTACATTGTTCTGGTTACACAGGGCCATAAAATGGGTAGCTTTCAGCGTGCTGTCATTAAACAGCACGCCGTTATTGCCGATAACGCCAACTTTATAACCCCAGATATTGGCAAAACCGCACACCATGGTGGTGCCATAATCGGGCTGATACTCGGCAAAACGACTACCATCGACGATGCGCGCAATCACTTCGCGTATATCAAACTGCTTTTTAATATCATTGGGGATGATTCCGTACAGCTCGCTCGGGTCGTAGTACGGATCTTCCGGGGTTTCTCGCTGCAACGGAAATTTGAGCTTCTGCTCCCACTGGGCCACGATTTCACGTCCAATTGCGATGGCTTCACGTTCATTGTCAGCATAATAGTCGCAGGTACCCGAGATAGAGGTATGCATACGCGCACCACCCAATTCATCAACGCTCACATCTTCACCTGTTGCCGCCTTAACCAGGGGTGGCCCTCCCAGAAATACGGCACCCGTGCCATTAACAATCACGGAATAATCAGAGAGCGCGGGGACATAAGCACCACCCGCCGTGCAGTGACCAAATACCAGTGCCAGCTGTTTACAGCCCATTTTGGATAACTGGGTCTGGTTGCGAAAGATACGCCCCCCCATATACTTATCGCCAAACAGATCCGATTGTAGGGGCAAATAACCACCGGCACTGTCGCACATATGAATAACGGGCAGATGATTCTCTATGGCGATATCCAGTGCGCGAAGAGTTTTTTTGACTGTCAGGGGAAACCAGGCACCGCCCTTGTTCGAGCTATCTGAGGCGTTTATAACAACTTCACGGCCACCGACAATACCAATACCGGTAATACAGTTGGCACCTGGTGCGGCGCCATCGTAGCTCTCACAGGCCGCCAGAGAAGAAAATTCCAGAAATGGCGTACCGGGATCAAGTAACAGCTGCAACCGCTCGCGGGGTAGCATTTTGTTCTGCTTGGCTAGACGATCCAGATCACGCTGGGGACGATCATGGCGCACTTTTTCCTGCCGTTGCTGAAATTCGGCAATCAACTTCTGGTTATGCCGCTTGTACTCTTTGTACTCTGCAGAGTTTGTAGTGAGATTGGATTTTATTCTACGCACGGTACAGTGCTCCTCTATATTATTGGATTAGTCAGAGGCTTCTTCAGCTTCGATTTCAATCAGCACCGCGCCCTCATCAAAACTAGCGCCGACTTCCGCGCCAACGGTTCTGACAGTACCCGCAACAGTCGCTTTGATTTCCATTTGTAACTTCATGCTTTCAATAATCATGACCGAATCGCCCTCTTCAACTCGGGTGCCAACCGGTACGTAAACTTCAACCACCACGCCAGGCATCGGCGCGGTAACAGCGCCACCACTGTCGCGACCCGCCGACGCATTGGCAAATTCATCAACAGAGGTTAGATCCCAGACTTTTCCGTCAAATTGAACAAATAGTTTATTGCCATCTTGGGCAGCATAGAATTCGTGAGTAACGCCGTTGACGATAATTTCACCCTGATGACTATCGTGCCAGTGCAAATGCACGTCTAGGGTATGACCGTCAATATCGAGAGTGATTTGGTCATCTCGGCGAATTGGCGTAACCAAGTATTCATTGCCATTAAGTGTGTATGTGGGTTGCATGCTTGTTCTCCAGAAACTAGTTGCGCCAATACCCTATAGCCGCATAGGGCTCAGGCGTTGCTTCCAACAGCAACTTGGTACTGCGATCACTCAAATAAGCGGTAGACAGGACTACCTGAAGCTGCTCACGAGAGGGTATATCCGCCACCAGGTCTTCCGCGTAGGTATTGACGAAGGCGGTATCGACTTCACCGGCCTTAAATACGGGATGTTCAAGCACCTTCGATAGATAGTCGGTATTGACTTTTACCCCCAGTAACACCAAGTCTTTCAGCGCTGCCAAGCAACGTTCGATTGCCAGCTCACGGGTTGGCGCATGAGCAACCAGCTTGGCTAGCATCGGGTCGAAAGCGGTGGTAATGGCCTGATTGAGATATAGGCCGCTATCAAAGCGTACTCCCTCACCAGCAGGCTCTTTCAGGTACAACACCTTGCCGGTCTCTGGCATAAAATTGTTAAATGCATCCTCGGCACAGAGACGACACTCTATTGCGTGACCGTTTCCAAGGATATCAGCTTGTACAAGCGATAGTGCTTGCCCCGCAGCTATAGAAATTTGCTCAGCCACCAGATCCACAGCATAGACAAGCTCCGTCACCGGGTGCTCTACCTGTATGCGGGTATTCATCTCCAGAAAGAAAAACTCTCCCTCGGGGGTATATAGGAACTCCACCGTACCGGCACTGCTATAATTGGCGGCTTTAGCGATGCCGACAGCCGCTTCACAGATATTGAGGCGCTTGTCTTCGCTCAGTGCAGGGGCGGGGGCCTCTTCAATTACCTTTTGGAAGCGGCGCTGCACTGAGCATTCGCGCTCGCCAATATGGATAACATCTTTGCCATCTCCCAAGATTTGCACTTCGATATGGCGGGCACTGGCAAAATAGCGTTCCAAGTAAACACGATCATCACCAAAATATTTTTGCGCTTCAGATGAGGCCACCCGCATGGTGCTTTCGAGCTCATCAATCGAGTGAACGATACTCATGCCCTTGCCACCACCACCAGCAGAGGCTTTGACCACTAAAGGGAACTTCATACCCTCTACCGAGGCTATCACAGCGGCAATCTTCTCAGGGCTTTTTTCCGAAAAGGAGGAATCGACCGTCAGCGAGGGAGGAACAGGAAAACCATGTTCTCTGACAAAATTGCGCGAGGTGATTTTATCCCCCATCAGCTCAATCACTTTTGGTGAGGGCCCTATAAAAGTGATGTCCTGTTTTTTCAAGGCTTTGGAGAAGGCCGCATTCTCAGAGAGAAAGCCATAGCCGGGATGAACGGCATCGACACCATGAGCTTTGCAGATAGCAATAATCTGCTCGACATCCATATGCGCCGCCGTTGGGCTGTCCCCCACAATCTCCACCGCCTCGTCAGCCTGACGTACAACGGGCGAATGCTTATCGCTGTCGTGATAGATTGCCACGGCGCGGATATCCAAGTCCTTTAGCGCGCGCAGCACCCGCAACGCGATCTCCCCACGATTAGCGATTAATACCTTATCGAAAATTGCCATAATATCCTCAAACTCTTGAATTTATACCTGCCGACTTAGCTTCAATACCAGGTACTGCCTCGATCCGAGTAGCAACACCTATTGCACTACTTGTAGCAACCTGCTGTGAGAGTACACAGGAAATCACTGCTGTACTGACGATATCCTCTGACTTGCAACCACGAGATAAATCCAGCCACGGCTTGGCAATGCCCTGTAGAATGGGCCCGATGGCATTGGCACCACCCAGCCGCTCGGCAATTTTATAACCGATGTTGCCCGCACCCAGATCGGGGAATACGTAGACATTGCACTGGCCCGCAACCGGTGATCCCGGAGCCTTCTGCTCGGCTATTGCGGGCCCATAGGCAGCGTCAAACTGAAGCTCACCATCCACATCCAAGTCCGGTGCTCGCTCTCGCACCACCTCCAGTGCCTCACGCACCTTGTTGATAGTATCGTGCTCAGCGGAGCCCTTGGTAGAGAAGGACAGTAAGCCAACCTTAGGCCGTTGTGCTGTCAAAGCCCGATGGGTATCTGCACTATCTAGGGCAATTTGTGCCAACTGTTTGGCATCGGGGCAGGGATTGACGGCGCAGTCACCAAAGGTCAGTATTTTATCGGGCCATTCCATTAGAAAGACGCTCGACACCAAGTTAGCCCTAGTTTTCAGCCCGACTCCCTGTATACCAGCACGCAATACATGGGTTGTCGTCGCCTGAGCGCCGGCAATACCCGCCTGCACATAGCCTAGCCTGAGCAGTACTGCTGCCAGTAAGAGCGGGTTTTCAAGCATGCGCCTGGCCTGATCTCGACCGAGCTGTTTGCTGCGTTGGGCCTCCATTAGTGCAAGCTGCGCTTTTTCCGACCACTCACTGGCCGAGCGCTGCTCGCTAAAGACCTCGATATCAGCCGGCAGAGCCGCTGAGGGCGTCAATACCACCGGCTCACAGATGCCTTGTGTCTTTAAGGCGACAATCGCCTCAAGCACGCGCGGGTCCGAGTGCTCCGGAAAAAGTATCCGCACTCCGCTACCTGTGACTTGCTGCTTAAGCTTGGCGAGCAGTGAAACTGTCACAATACTTAGACCAATAGCTCGTCGGGTACATCTAGCCACATTTGTAGCAAGCCCATACCATGGGTCTTACCCTGTGCATCGGTAATCAGGGTGCCTGAACCGCCCCCACTCAAGGAGTCCTCTAGAATAAAATTCAAGCCCTTTAGGTTCGGCAGCTCGTAGCGCGTGACCGCCCCCTTACAGATATCCTTAAAATGCGCCTTCACCACCTCCGCGGTTAGTTGCGTCTCGAGATATTCATAGAGCGCCTGGTTTTTTACGAAAATACCGACGTTACTGCCTGTACCCTTATCGCCCGAACGACCGTAGGCGATATCTAATAACTGTACATTTGCCATTGCTATACTTCCTCGATAGTGAAACTTGTTTCAATCATTTTTTTATCTATCAAGGCGGGCCAGTAACCCACCACTTCGGTAGCGCGCGGACGACCGCCCGAACCGGTGATCCCGGGAGGCCCAGAAGTAAAACAAGGCGCCAATTCGATACCCAAGATGCTCAAGGCCTTTTTATCAGGGCCCAGAGCACCAACGCGCAACATCACCTCATGGGGCTGTTCGGCGGTGGGGACCAGACCTTTGTAAAGGACATTAGTGCCAAAAAGTTCGACAAAACGGTTCTCCTCGGGGATGGGGTGGCCATGCATAGCCACGCGCTCAAAGATCATATCGGCTACAATATGAGCCTTATCTATGGCATCGGGACCCGGAATGCATAAGGTGCCCAGGATCTTGTAGCCGTTCTCGTAGGCGATAGAGGCCTTGTAAGTGGACGTAGGCGCCCGCCCCTCTGCGCCGGAGACAGCAACTCGGTTCTCACCCGCCTGCTCTAGCTTGATAGTGGTAAAATCGGCAGTGCAGTCGGGGCCCAAATAGTTCTTGGGATCGCCCAACTCGTAGAGCAGCTGTGAGGTGACCGTTTCGACCGTAACCATGCCACCGGTATTTTCATGTTTGGTGACAACAAAACTGCCGTCTGAGGAGGCCTCAATAACAGGAAAGCCGATGCGCGCCCAATCCTTAACATCACGCCAACCGACAAAATTACCACCGGTACACTGAGCACCGCACTCCATAATGTGGCCCATCACGGTGGCACTGGCCAACATGTCGTAATCGGACATCGACCAACCAAACTCATAAACTAACGGCGCCACCACCAGGGCGGGATCGGTAGCGCGGCCGGTAATTACAATATCGGCCCCCTCGCGTAACGCATCCACGATGGAACTGGCGCCAATATAGACGTTGGCGCTAGAGATCCTGTCGCGAATAGTGCTGATATCGCCGCCATCATCGAGATTGGCCAGACTCTCACCGTCTGCGATAATCTCGTCTAGGCGCCCCATAATATCGTCGCCCTGGACACAGGCAATTTTTACGCCCGTCACGCCCTGCGCCTGAATCACCTGCTTAGTAGCCTCAACACAGGCACCTAGGTTGACGCCGCCGGCATTGGCGATGATTTTAATTCCCTTCTCTTGGCATGTGGCAATAATAGAGCCCACCATTTTTGGAAAGTCCGTTGCGTAGCCAGCTTGGGGGTTGCGTGCACGCTGCTTCTGCATAATGCTCATGGTAGTTTCAGCGAGGTAGTCAAAGGTCAAATAATCGACCGGGCCCTCCTCCACTAAGCGCTTGGGCACTAACGGACTGTCCCCCCAAAATCCCTGCGCATTTGCCACTCTCACAATTTTGTTATCACTCATCACTTCTTCCTCAATTTCTTAGCGCTCTATCACAAACAGACGCTGGTCACTTATAAAATGGCTGCACCAGCTTATGCCAACCAGTTCGGTTTTCGCTTTTCAAGAAAGGCGCTCAAACCCTCACGACCTTCGTCGGAGTCGCGAAGATCAGCAATTAATCTGACCGTGG
>MDSY01099256.1_pt1 | contig 19567 bp, 9 predicted proteins | sample 811131 | NCBI WGS metagenome assembly MDSY01 (sample SAMN05326643, study PRJNA326480) | marine metagenome | isolation source: seawater | place: Atlantic Ocean: South West | collected 2010
AGGGGTAAAAACGTGCACATTTTTTCCCTCATTATATATTTAAAAAAAATCCATGGCTGGGCAACTCGCGTCTCAATCAGTCAGTGTATTGTACACTGCCTGAATGATGCACCTCCACTAAGGGGATTAAAATACCTCATGCACTAAGTGCGCCTGGGTTCGAGCCCCAGCGAAGCCAAACCTTCACTAAATTTGACGATTTGATTGAAGTTTCAGTCGAATTGTCGCAGCGGATGTGCTGGCGCCCGCAGAGTTGCGGGCTCCGTCTCGTTTGCCGTGGCTTTGTGTCCGAGTTGGTTATGGTGAGTGTTTGAGCTTCTCCCATCGTCTCGACAGCTCTCCACAAGCGCTCGCATCAACAAGCGACTGACCGTGACACCCTAACCTCTATAACAGGAGTGAGATTTAAGCTAAGAACTAAATTTTTGCTTTTTGCCTGCCCAATTTTTGGAGGATGGTGCGTGTGCAGGCAGGCCATATTGTGATGTGTGTAAGCCGTATGTGCTATATGCCTAATATGCTAATAAAATATCATATTTGTCCCTACCCTGACCGTTTTTAAAACGCGCATCGCTACCCCCGCGAGCCCTGGTACCGTCGCCGCCGCGCCGCCCCGTCGTCCGCCGTCTCCGCTCCGTCCCCCCCGTCGCTCCCAACCGCGTGCACATGTTTCATCTCAAGTAGATGTCGTCGGATGCGTTGCTCTGAGTTCTCTGATAAGTCTGACGAGTCTGTAGGTGATGCGTCTGGATCTGACCCAAAGCCGTTTCCGTCACCGACGCCAAGCAACCGCCTTCGTCCCGACCCTTGCACTTCGCTCGCCGTCCGGTTAATAAAAAACACATCGCTGCCGTTACCGCTCCGCGCGCCGTTACCCTCGAACGTCTCCCACCGCATCACGCCGTTAACAAACAAACCGACGTTGTAATACAGCACGCCTTTCTGCTCCGCATCCTTTTCGTTTTTATCCGCGTCCGACCCCCAGCGCTGCGCTTCCCAGTTCGCCCCTCGACCCGAGAAAAACGCCCAGCTGTCCGTCACGATTTCAATAACCCGCCCCCCCGGGTCCAAGTTCAAGTTCCGTTCCGGCCCGTACCGACCGTCAACCGCGTCGACGTCTAAATACCCACCTTCCTGAACCACAATCTGGTCGTGGTTGACGTACTCGCCTATTCCTCGGCCTCTTGGTTCACCACCTCTAACCCTGCGCCCCGAAAGCTCCTCAACCTCCTTGGTCTGGTCATACACACCGTACTTCCCCGGGTACTCGTACCCTTTCGCAATCCAATACGCCCGGGGGTAGCTTAAAGTAGCCTGAATAGCTCTACTCACGTCCCGGAACGGTAACATCGGGGTTCCCGCGCCGTACTCGTTGTGTCCGTACGGTGACACGTACACGGGGCAGTAAAAAAACATCGGGGCTCTTAAATCACTGGGAGCCTTCTTGTCCGTGAGCGGCTGAGTCTTTTTTACGGCCATGTTCACCTCGCTCCACGTCAACCCTGCGTCGTTACTCACCTCGACGAAGGTTTCAAAACACGGCTCGTACCCGCCTTTCTGCCACTCATAGTACTGCTCGTACGGGTACCACGTCGGGGTGGCGCACCTTATTTGTTCAGGCGTGTCGAAGAAACACCGCCCCGTTTCCTTGGTCCGGTTTTTACTCCAGTGCATCGTTTCGTTTAAAATCCACGTCGACACCCGCGCGACTATAAACTCGGACGGAATAAACTGAGTGCCGTTCAAATACAACTCGGTGTTGCCTGAGAAGGGTCCTCGCGCTTTGAACTTCCCCGCGACTTGCCTGGTGAACGCGTGGTACACGTCAGGCGCCCCCCTTATGTACGAAAACGGAATCCCGGTTCCGTTGTTTGTCAACGGGTCTGAAAAAGCGTACCCGTCGTTGGAAACTAGGATTTTGGAAACAGAAGTCAGTTTTTTGTATGGGCAACAGTCGGGCGGATGTATTGGGTAGTGGTATTCATATCGGGATGGTGAGAATTCCTCACAGGATCGCTCTAAAAACCTTTAGAATCAACCCTCACTACGCGGTACAAGGTGAGCAAGATTTTACAGGATAAAAAACGTACCTCTCAGCGACACGGTGACGTTCAAGTCGGTGACATTCGGGCCGTACGTTCGGTTGCTCGGAGGCATGGTTTGCTGCGGTGTTTTGCATTGCGCTCGGTTGTACCCCAACCAGTTCAATGCCGTGGTCTGAACCCGAACCGGAATGAACGGCACGAACGAACAGTTCCGAAGCAATTCATTTCCTCTTGAAAAGTTTGTGTTTTCATCCGCCTCGCCGAAATAATCAATGATTGGAATGTCGTACGGCGACCAGCGCTCGCCGAACTTGTAAATCAGCTCGGCTTGCGTTAGGTTCAGTTCAGTGACATTCGTGATGTTGATTGGACAGAAACCCTTCCAACTATAGTTGCCTGTGAATTCGACGTGGTTTTCCCACTCCGGTTCCAAAGCGCAATTCGCATAGCAGTCTCCGAAGAAGGTCCCTGCAACTCGCGTTCGAATTTCAGAAGCGTTTAACTTTGTTTCGTTCGTTAGGTTGTACACAGCGTCGTGCGGCCCTAAATGGTCATAGGTCCATAAACACTTGGCGTGCTTACTAGGCTGGAAAGGGGTGTAACCTTTGACTGTTTCCGTGTCCTTGGAATCAACCGTCACTACTACATCGTCTTGAATCAAACCACCGTCCACCAACACGTACCCTATCTCATCGGTGCCTTTGACGATATCAACGGGAATTTCAGTTTGCGAAAACTTTTGGTCGTAAAAGGTTGCGGTGGCGGTTGCGTATTCATCCACCCATATGCCAGGAGGGTCCGTAGTGTTCGGGTGCAGTACGGTGCCATCGGATGTAGTGATAGTCACTGCTTCATCAAACAACTCGACCCGTAACTCGCCAAAAGCGGGGTAGGAGTAGTTAGTTGTCGTGTCATTCGGGCTTGCTTTGTTCACCGTGATTGAAACCACGGTGCCGCCGCCAAACGCGCCCGTCGCGTTGTCAATCGCGAAGTACCCAGTCGGGTACGGTTGGTCAACGTATTCGAAATACCCAAATCCGCCGGTGCCCTTTTGGGTGACAGTAGCAACGTCACTGGAGTACGTCAACCCATCCACAGCGACTGTTACCACGACTATTCCAGGTATTAATCTCGGAGGCGTCTCACATTTCAATGTAGTTTTCGAAATTGTAATCGCTGGCACGACGACGGCTCCAAAGTTTTCCCTTGAATCAGCATCGACCCAGCCACTGCCTCCGTACGCGCCAGGTGATGGGTAACCGGCAGCTTCCCTTCCAGCGACGTTGGCGAATCTGCACGTTTCCCGCTCCGTAGGGGGGTACACGAAACCCGTACCGGTAATTTCTATAAAAGTGCCGCCGCGCAACGGCCCGGTTCGCGGCGACAGTCGCGTTATTCTCGGCGGAAGATTAGACCCGAGCGGCTCCGATAAGTAGCTCTGCACTCCATGACCTGGGTGTACTCCGTACGGAAGGGTTCTTTGGTTCGTGAAGGCGTCTGAATTTGAGTATGCTGCTCTTGGGATGGTGACATCTTTTGCTCTCTCCTGCTTATGGTTCTTCCGGCTCAACGCATCCGGGCTCGCTTCATCCGCGAAGGTGTACGGTTTGTCGTTTTCAAGCGTCCACACCAACTCGTCGTACTCGTCCAGAACCCGCTTGTCCTCCACCAGCGTGTCCGCACCGCTGCCCAGCACGTCGCTGCGACGGGGGTGCGCGAATGAGTTTGTTGGAGCGATGACCGATGAGAAATTCAGGAGCACCAGGAGCGTCGAGACGCGGAGGCACGAGCCCTTCATCGTGAATGATTTGTTACTAAAAAAAAGCAACCACCGTACGCGTCTACCTCCGGGTTCAGACTAAAGGATCCATGTTTGCCGCGCACACCGTGCACGCGTCGAGTCAACCCGTAAGGAAACGCGCGGGGCGTCAACCAGCGCGTCCAGGAGGCGCATCCGTGAGTGTGAGGGGGGCGGAGGCTGTTTGGTGGTGAGAGATTCCAAGGAAACAAGCAAACAACGGCCTGACGCATTTTTATTTTAACCACCTCGAACTCCCTGAACGCGCTGAGGAAAGTGTAACACTACGAGCGCATAACTGCAGAGTCCGTCACTTAGCGCGCGCTCGACGAGCCGCAACGCACGCCGCACCGCGTTTCGGTCGCGTCGTCGCGATGCGCGCCACGATGCTTCGGCTCGTGGTTCTCGCGGGTACGTCCCCTACCCGAAACCGAGGCCCCCCGCGCGTCGCCCCGCGGATCCCACCGCCTCTTGGAACATCCGACCAAGTCCAAGTGCTAGTGCCATCGCTGACCGCACCCTCCCCTCCCCTCCCTCCAGGCATCTTCGTGGCGAGCACCGCCTCTCTGGACAGTTTGTCCACTTCCATCCCAATCGTGCGCATCGCCGCGTCCGCAGCTGAGGCGGACCCCGCGAATAACGTGATCGCCCCCGTGCCCGGGGACCGCGAGAGCTGCCTGGCGTACATCAGCGGAGGCGAGTCCATGCTCCCCCCCTCGTACGACGTGGACCGTGGAATAGACACGTTCGGCACTGGGTATTACAAACGTTTGGGCCGGACGTTGACGCACCTCAAGGCGATGGTGGCGGCGTACCGGTTGAACCAACCCGCGGTTTTGATTTTGGACGAAAACGAAAATCCGGTGCGGCATCCTGATTTTGGAATCTGGAGCGACGCGTCCAAAGACGCGTTAGCGGAGTACGCCGCATCCCTGGAAACCACAAACCCCGGGTGGAGACACGTGCAGCTAAGCGTGCTCGCGTTATCCGACGCGTTCGGCGGGTTGGTGCTGGACTGGGCAGACACTGGTAAAAAGCCCGCCACGCCGTTGACGCCTGAAATAAAAAGCCGCCAAAACTCGGAACTCTGGTCGTACGGCGCGTACCTCGTGTCAAAGCAGGGTCTTGCCAGTACACTGTTGACGTTCGCGGACCACAGTGCGGCTGCGTCGAGCACGGGTACTCCTAAAACCTTGAAGTTCGACCTCTCCAAAGCCACGTGCGTGGAGCCGGACAACTGCGTTTTGTGGGAGGGGGTGCAGCAAAGCGGGTGGCTGGTGGCGACGCCGCCGTTATTCGCGCCCGGCCGGCAAGCGGCTGTTGACGAAGCGGACGCGTCGGACGTGGAAGTCGCGGTCTCGGAACTCGTCAAGGAGAACATGTACCACGTCACGCGTTGGTGGAAAAACGCAGACGAGCTCGTGGCGGATGCGAAACAAGGGTCGCTGCGTTTACCCTCCGACGAAGCGCTGGATGAAATGATGCGTTTAGGGGGGGTGGACCCGCTGGACAAGAGGCATGTGGATTTGGAAACGACCAAGACGGTGGTGGCGCCAGAAGTCATGACGGCTAGAACTGTCACACCAACTGTCAAACCCGAAGTCTCATACGAAAAACCTGAATCTTCATCCAGCGACGTTGCGTTCGTGGACGACATGTTTGAAGACGCGGCGACGGCGGTTGGGAGTGAAGAAACCGAAACTGTTCCGTTGTCGCAAAGGTCCTCGAAGTCCTCAAAGAAGTCTGGAAAGCACTCAAAGCCTGAGCACTCATCACGTGTTGCGCCCATTTCAGCACGCGGTGCGTTGGTGTCTGACGTGCCGATTGAGTCGTACCTGCAAACAAACGAGCAGACAGTCACACCTGTTGAGAAAAAAACACCCGCCGGCCCGCACGTTATTTCCGCTGCTGAGGCTGCGGCGCAAGTCGCCGCCGGCATTACGCGAACGGAGTCCGCGTTTGAGTACGGCGAGAAGATTTTCGACCAGACCTGGGGGAATACAGCGTATGCGGCGAGTGTAGGGGCTGGCAGTGTCCCGGAAGCGACTAATGGGGACGTATTAGGTTTACTAACGCAGTACATGGACGAACCCCGGCTAGGCCGGGCGCCGCAAACCGTGAGCGACGCGATTGGGTTCGTGAGGCTCGGGGACGCGGAGGTTGCAGAGGTGAGAAAACATTCCAATTCTCTTCGCGCGTCTGTGATCGCGGGTCTGGGGGTAGCCGCTGTGGGCGTAGCTGCGGTAGCAATGCGGCGTCGACCGGAGGCGGAACAGGCGATGGAACGTGCAGCGCTAATTGGATGCGAAGCGGTGTAGATACTTTTTAGAAAAATGACAATTTTACATTAATGCCAGATGTCGGACATGCCCCCTCTACTCTGTATACCTCTCCTCTTGGCGGAACGCTCCCGACACTTGACACCAGCTACACACCCACCTTTTCATCTTTTTTCGGCGGCGGCGGCGCTTCTTCGATCCACGGCACGACGGTTCCGTCCGGCTGCACGACCTTTACCATGTTCGTTTGAGAATCGCTCCTGCACCCGCCGCACTCCGCAACTTTTCCTTCCGCGCACCCCTCTCTGTTTTTAGGAAGGCCGACGTGGCCGCACTCCCAGCACACCGCGGCTTGTCCCATCCCATTCGTACCCTTACCATCAGGCCCGGCGCTGAGTATACCAAGGTAATTGTTCACTCGTTCTGCGCACCGCTTCGCACAATCCGGTCGCTTCACAAAGCAAAACAGCTCCACCGCCGCGTGCAGATGGGGAGGAAAGTTCTTGTCCCCCGTCTCGTCAGGTTTCGGCACAACCTTCAGGGTGGCAAATTCTTTTTTGATCTCAATGGAAGTTGCACCCTCGGGGACGTGGAAAGGTTCCGCGCCGTCGGGGGGGGGCGCGTCCTCGGGCGCGGACATAGCTTGTGACGGTCGGCGGCGCGACGAAAAGTGAACTTTCACGAAATATTTTATTCGCGCTTTTCGTGATTGTTTATGAACTCATCTAGCTAGGTGCGCCCCCAGATCGGACACGCGCGGTAGGGGTGACGCCGGGGACCCTTCGGAAGGCGTCACGTCCTATCCAATGGAGCACCCCGCTCCTGTTCGCGGGTGGTGCGCGGACACGAGTAACCCGTTGGATTTGAAACGTGGGTTCGCCAATGAACACACTTCGGTTGCGAAAGCGGTGGTGATCGATGCGTTGCTGTCGTGTGTCGTCGGCGCGAGCGCAGCGCGACAAACCGCGTTACACGCGCGCCAGCGAACTCTGTCAACCGCGGTGGCGTACATCTGGCGGTTTTATCTCACTGGAAGCTTCGTTGTGGACGAACCCGTGGCAATCGCTGTGGCGTGCCTCTCACTCGCCGGGAAAGTCTTAGAGAACCCCGTGCACGACCACACAAAGTTTGTGAAACTCGGTCAGGCGATGGCGAAATGCGTGTACGGTACGGATGAAGAAAACACAAAAGAAAGCAACGATACAACCTCCACAAGCTCCACCTACGGCCCTGAAACCCTCCTCCCCAACGAGCTGAAAGTTTTAGACGCGCTGAAAGCGAACCTCACGCCGTACGATCCGCACTTCCAGTTGAGCGAACTGCTTGGTGATGGAAATAAAAACGACGGTGATAAAAACAAAAAAAACGCAGACGAGTTGTTCAAAACTGCGTGGGCGATTCTGAACGACTCATTACTCACGTCGCTGTGCGTTTCGCTATCAGAACGCACGGTGGCGCTTGCTGCGGTTGCGGTGGCGTGTGAGTTGCTGGACGTGGAGCCGCCTGTGTTATGTATCAATGATGATCAACTGATTTCTGAAAAGCAAAAAGTTCCACTGGCGGCCCGGGAGATGATGCGGTACCGGGGAGCGGGTGACCCTGGGTCTATGGGCGAACAGTCAGAGGAGAAAAAAACCCCAGCGGATGCGCCTGCGGGTTGGCGAGCGCGGCCTTTGATGCTTGTTGGGAGACGGGAAGAGGCGGCGGAGATTATCCGCGTGGCGAGGAAAACGAGGGGTGGGGGGGAGACGGGGGGATGACGTTGTGAAGGTAACGTCTGGAACCTGCGCGGTGCCAGTTGATAGTTATAATAGAAGGTAGCTCTCTAGATAGCAATAAACGTGTTTATGAACACCTGTTCTTTGCTCTCGTTCAACAAAGCCACCACATCCATGTGTCCATTCTGCGTCGCTTCTGTTACGCAAGCGCGGCAGTTTCAAGAGCACCCATTCTTGAGGGCCCACTGCAGCACCTCGACACGCCCGTTCTGCGCCGCGGCCTCGCACGTGACCTCGTTCCACGGGCAGCGGTTCGCGCGCGCCCACTGCAGCATTTCAAGGTGACCACCGGACGCCGCCCATTCGCACGTCTTCTCGTTCCATGGGCATCCGATTTCGCGCAACGATTTCAGCTCCTCCAGCTGTCCGCTGAGCTGAGCTGAGCGCCGCTGCCTCGCACATGTATTTTTCATTCGCATTCGACAGTTGACCTCGCCGTTGCCAGCGCCGCAACGCGCTTAAGCACCCGATTCTCCTTGCGCTGTCATCATCTATCTCTTCAATCTTCAGTCCCGTCGCTGTTACCGCGTCGCGCATCGCAGGGCTTACCACTCGGAGCCGTGCGAGGTCTGCGGGATCGTCAAAGTATTGAGATCTGAGGATGTGAGTGACGACCAGATGGTCGGGAAGGCCCGGGATGGCCTCTTGCGGGGGGGACTCATGCGTATCGCTCGCTTGTGCTCTATGTGTCTTTCTGCGCGCACATTTAGCAGCGCCCCTGAGCTTTGTAGCTGGCATCGTGGTGAGTGGTTGTGCGGCGCTTGGCGTTGTGGCTTCCGACCTTCCATTTCCCTCGGACGTTACTCTCGGAAGATGTGACGACGTCCTCGTCCGCTTGACCGGAAGCTCATCGGTAAAACTCGATCGCCATCGCCATCGCCTGCGGATCGCTCCTTTCACGAGAGCTGAGCTCCGGTCAACTCGACGGCGAATTCAAATGTCGGGCGTCAGCTTTTGTTTTTCTCGGCTGGTCCCGTGCTTCGAACGGTCCAAGAGGCGCAGAGCGACGAGCGACGAGCCACCCACCCGCGTGCCTCGTCCTCGTTTCTAGCTCATCAAACCTTAGAACTGCACGCGTTCGTGCGTCGCCGAAGTGCCTCTCCGCGGCTGCTCGGATGCGTCGGTGAACGTCTCCAGTTGAAGACGCTCGTTCGTGTGGGTAACGTCGCGGTCGCATTCACTAGTCTAGGATGGGCAAGTTCGGGCGGCTCGTGAAGAGCATGACTGGCATCAAGAAGCTCAGCGGCGGGTCGCGACGGCCTAGTAACATCGATACGAACGACCATAGCGGCGGCGGCGGGACATCAGCGCCGATGCCGACGCGCGCGGACCCGAAACACGCACCGGCGCCTGCGCCGTTGCCGGTTTCCCCATTAGTGGGTCCGCGTGACGATGCTCCCGCGAGCGCGTCGTTCTCCTCGGAAGACGAGTCCCCGCCCGAACAACAAGGCGGCAAGCTCGCGGCGTTACTCAGGCAAGGCGTGCGGATCGATGCGTCACCCACCGCGGCGGCGTTCCCAGCGCCGACACACGCGAGTCCCACCATCGCGCCTCCGCCAAATTCGAGCGTAGGCAACCTCGGCTCGCCGTTCGGGTCGCCCGAACCGGTAGCGAGGGCGATGCCGCTCACACAGCAACCGTTTCAATTCGAAACGACTGGGACGATGTCGATGGCAGCAACAACAATCTCTCATCAGCCAGCACATCCGTTCGATTTGTTCCAGCCCGTGTCTCCGCCGACGTCGCCGTTCCAGTCGCCGTTCAGCTCGCCCGATGCCTTCGCGCGCCGCGCCGAGGAACGGCGAGGGCGGGCGGAGAAAAGGGACGCCATCGATGTAGGTTTATTGGAAGGCATCGAGGGACAGCAAACACAGCAAGCTACGCCTGTATCACAAACAAAATCTGTTGATCCCGAAACCATGGCTCGCGCCGTCTCCACAGTGCAGTCGTACGCGCGTGGCGCGCTGGCTCGATCTGAAACGGCTCGGAAGCGCGCGACGAGAAGGGCTGATTTGTTGCGCGTAGAGGAACAGCGAGAAAACGAAGCCGCAACTAGAATACAAGCCATGGTGCGTGGAGTGTCAGACCGTCGTAAAGCCGAAATCACACGGCGACGTAGGGGAGGCGAGCGGCGAGTCGCGGCGATTGAGGCGGAACTCGCGGCGCTGAGAGCGGCAGTGGTGGCAAACGCTAAATTTGGAGGCGTACCGTCAAAGTCACCCGAAATCAAAGGCGACTGGCGCCGGGGCGGCGTGGACCAGGTATCGCTCCGATCGCAGAATTTGCTTGACACTGCGCGGGGGCGAGGGAGACCTGTGGGGTCACTGCATGTAGAGTCACTGCGACATGTGCAGTTACTGTCGCCCGCGACGCCGCGCTTCTTCACGCCGGAGACGTCCAAGCGACCGAGTCGGCGACGAAGAGGTCAACACGACACCGATGACGATTCAAGTCGTGCGCTCGAAAAGGAAACGCCAAGCACGAGTGGGTCGGAGTACGTAGTGTCGCCCGACACGTCGTCCAGCAGCGGCGATTCGCATTTGAATAGCGTGAGACGTTCTGGCAGACGCGCATCTGTGTCGAAACGCACAGAGTATGTGTCCTCTGCAAGCAAGCACGTATCCCCCGGTTCTCGTGTCGTGGCCGCCGCGGAGGCGCTCGCGAAGCGGTACCACGAGAGCCCTTTATGGGACATCGCCGGGTACGACGAACCGTCCGAACGTAAAACATCTCTTGAGCATTTAGTCTCGACACGGGTTCATACACGTCGCGAGGCCGGTCGGTCGCCGCGGACGCCGGCATACAGCCTGGGACATTTGGACTCGCACTCGTCTGGTGCATCCGACGGGTCGAGCGGCGGAGGGATATGCGCGCGGAGGGTGACGCCGCGCGTTGCGACGATGAACGATTCACAAGAACTTCCGTCTTGGTCACCTCCCGCGCGCGGAATTGTCAGTACTCCTTGGCGTAGGGTCGCGTTAGGTGAAGGTCGCACGCTCGAAACGCCGACACGTACGTCTTCGCGACCGCCGTGGGTCGGTACGATTCCACCACCGTCTATTACTAGACCGCCCGTTGCCCGAAACGCTAATCGCCCTCAAAAGTTTGAGTTTACCGTGGCGGAGGATACAGCAGACGAAGTATCCGCAGCTGAGGGCGACAGAGGCAGCACCGCGGCTTCTGCAGCGGTCACCACCGCTAGGGCCTACTTCGCCACTCTTTCCGACATGCATGCGACGCAACGTGTTCGCCTCGGCCCCGTCTCAGTTGCAGCGGCGTTCGCCGTTGGGTTGGGCTCAGCGGCTGTACCGTGGGTAGTGCCCGCCATCGCGCCGCAGCTCTCGGCGGCGCTCGGCATCGAACCCGCGCATTGGCGCTGGAGAAACGGAGGCGATAGGTTTGGCGGTGCTTATGGGTACCAAGGGAGAATCGTTGGAAACGGTCAGAACACCCCTGTCGCCGCACTCGACGGCGGCGAACACGGCGCCTCGCTTCTGTTACAGCTTCGGTTGTCCGAGGTTGAGGAAAAACTAAAACTTGCCGAGTGCGCGCTTCGAAATAAAGCGAAAAACACAATCCACGAAGTCGACGACTTTGACTTTGACGAAATCGATATCCTGGGTGACGTGGAGGAGGACATAATTGGACGACGACAGCGGCGACGGGATAATGATTCGGATGACTCGAGGTCGCGCTCGCGATCACAATCGACGACCGGGCACAACTCGGACACTAACTCCGACGACGACGCCTTTCACAGCCTCGAGCAAAGTTTTGATCTCGATGAGGATCATCTCGCCTCGCTGGCGCGCGAACGCGAGCTGGAGCTGGAGACGAAACAGCTACGCGTGGCGTTGGAGGCTCGTGAATTGGCGATTCGTGACGCACACGCGCGCGCGATTGAAGCAGAGGCTCGGGTCGCGGAAGCGGAAAACGAAGCGGAAGCGGCGATGGAACGTGCGGCGGAAGCGTCGGCGGCGGCGTCGACGCGAAAAAACACTCAAGCGCTCGACGAGGAAATTACTCGGTTGCGCCGCGCCGCGCTCGTGCAGGAGAAGCGGTGTCAACTCGACGTGGAGCGGAGGGTGGAGGAATCGAAAGAAGCGCACTCTGCTGATATGATGGGGTTTGATCAAGGGCTCGCGGACGCGGAAGCAAAAACAGCGCAGATGGAACGAAACCACGTAGCCCTGATGCAAAAACTGTCGCAGGCGGAGACGGAGCGCGAGGCGCTTCGCAAACGAGCTGAGGCGGCGGAAACCGCGGCGAGAGACGCCGAAGCGGTGAGGGCGCAACTCGCGGCAGCCACGGATGGCAGCGTCGGCGACGCCCTGGAATCGTCCGCCGCGGTTGCCACCGCGGCTGCTGCGGCTGAAATTCGCGCATTGGAAGCGGAGCAGAGAATCTCTGAAGCCGAGGCGGCGGCCCGGGATGCGGCCGTCAAGCTCACCAAAAAAGACGCTGAACTCGAAACGCTCGCCAGCGCGATTCGCGTTGGCGAGTTGAGAGCGCGGGACGCGGAAACGGCCATCGAAGCCGCCGAAGCGCGCGCGGACGCTGCTGAAGCGCAGTTGGATGCGGAACGCGACGCCGCGGCGTCGCGTCCTTCTGGCGAAGACACGCAAGAGAACTCCGTGGTTGCCGTCGCAGAGGCGCGACGCGAAGCCGAGCTTGTGCGCGCGCGTCTGATGCTCGAGCGCGACGACGCGTTGGACGCCGCGGAGGCTGCCGCAGGGCGAGTGGCGGAGGCTGAACGCCGCAGGGACGCTACTGCGACCGCGCTTGACGACTCGAAACGCGAGTTAGCAGATGCGGAAGCACGCGTCGCGTCACTCTCGCGACGCGTGGATGACAAGGACGATGCCGCCGCGGCGCTTCGGGGTGAGCTCGCGGCGGCGACGGCGGCGGCTGCGGGTGCTTCTGCGCGGGCAGAAACCGCTGAGGCGCGCGCGACTTTGATTGAACAAGAAGCTTCCGAAAGCGCGGCCAAACGAGTCGCGGCGGAATCCGAAGCGTCGTCCGCGTTGGTGGAGTCCCTCCGCTCGAAACTGCACGACACACGGGAAGCGCTGGAGCGCGCCAATTTGGAAGCCGCCAGGGCCTCGGCGCAGCGGGCGACGGAGATGGCCGCCGCGCGTGATGCCGCCGCCGCGGATGCGCGCCGCGAAGCTGAAATCGCCGTTTCCAAAACCACGCATGATCGAGACGCGCTGGCGGAGGCGCTTACTGAGGCGAAGCGTGCTACGGAAGCGGCGAATTTAATGGCGTCAGCGGCGGAAAAACGCGCGAGAGACGCGGAAGCAGAAGCCACGGAAGCGACGCGGGTGATGAAGAGTCTTGAAACGGACGCCAGGGCCGTGGCGCTCGCGGCGCGATTGAAAACCGCGGAGGAGGAAACCAGGGTTGCGCGAGAAGCGAAGGATGCTTTAGAGCGCCGCGTCGCGGAGTCGGAAACAGCACGCGTCGAGTTTGAGCGCGGCGCGCATGTTACACGCCAACGACTCACCACGGCGCTAGAGGCGTTAGCAGAGAAGGAGAAGGAGCTGAAAGCGGACGCGGAGGACGCAGACTCAAACGCTGACCGAGCCACTTTCGTTTCCGCGGAGGACGGTTCTCCGCGCCATGAGCTGGAAACGACAAAAGCTTCCCTGGAACAAGCCCTCACTGCCGCAGCTGAAGCACAAGCAGCAAAGCTCGCCGCCGAACGCGCCAGGGACGCTGCTGTTTCAGGCGCGGACCCGGATGTGGGAGGCGTGGTGTTTGCGATGCGGCGCGAACGCGCGACGTTGAGAGAGCGACTGGCACAGGCGGAGGAAGAGCGCTCTTACTTTTCGACTAAACTCGACGACGCGCGTGCGGAAGCCGCAGCTGCTGCCGCTGCGGCGACGCGGCAAAGCAATCATCGGTCAACGCTGGAGCAGCCCTCATCAGACGAACCCGAACCCATTCCCGAGCCGGCGACTGTGTCTATTGACGCGCGGGGCGGCACGCTTTTAGAGACGGCGTTGGCGCGGCGAGCCCGGGAAGAGGCTGAAAACGCGGCGGCGATCCGAGCGGCTGAGCAGGCGGCTGAAGCGAAGCGTGTGGATGGCGACTCGAGGCGTGCACGCGATGCGGAGACGGAACGAGAGCGCCTGGAGGCCGCCGCGAAAAAGCGAAGAGAAGACCTCGCAAGAGAGCAAGAGCAAGCGTCTCGCAAACGCGAAGCGGAGCTCCGCGAAGCTCGGTCTCTTGAGAAGAAGCGCAGGGAGGAAGAGGAAGCGGCGGCGGCGGTGCGTCGGGCGAAGGAGGCTGATGAGCGAAAGAAACAAGAGGCTGCCCGGGCTGTGGCGCAGGCCGAGGCGGACGAGCTGTCGCGAAAAAATGACCAAGCGAGGGTCACTGAGAAGGAAAAGAAACGGCTCGAGAATGGAAAGGCGCGGGCGGAACAAGAGAAGGACCGAAAACTTAAACTCGAGCAAAAGGAAAATAATAATATTCCCGACGGTCCAAACAGGCAAGTGAATACAGGCTCTAATAAAGCTCCAAACGAGCGAAGAGGTTTGGGGCAGACCTCAGCAGCCGGGCGGAAGTCACAAGCCACGCGAAGAGCGGAAGCCACTTTAGCGGCGGCGAAGCAGGCGTGGCGCCGCGCTGAGACGGCTACGGCGCGGGCGAAGACGCTGAAGGGCGAACTCGACGCGGCGCCCGTCAATTCCAGTGAGCGGCAGCGTTTGACGCTGGAAGCGGCAGAGGCGGCGGAGGAAGCGCGCGCGGCGAAGCAAGCGTGGCAAGAAGCGCTTGGCAAGGCGGAGGAATCGATGGAAGAGGCGAAAAAGGGAAGAACGGAGGGGAAGGGGGAGAAGGATGGGGCTGTGGAGGTGTGAACAGGTAGTATGGAGTGAGATGACTCGATTATTAATATTTCAACAAGGTTGAGACACAACGCTCTTCGTCGCCTATTTTTTCAGCGAGGTAAGTATCGTATCGTCGAAAGATAACTCCGCGCGGGTAGGACTCTGCAATAGAGCTAATATCGAGGTACTTGTATGGAACACACGGCGTGGTCGATTTTATACAAACGCACAAAAGAAAGCGCGCGTGTCGGTCATAAGTACGAGTACGAGTAATTGAGTTGTACTCATTTACTTGCCGAGCGCGTCCTTGAGCAGCAGCGCGCCAAGTACGATATTGCTTCCAGCCGCGACAGCGACTTGGGTTTTATCCATCCCGTTCGCGGATTGCTGGTGGACAGCCATGCCGGCGCCGAGGAAGGAGAACGCAGCACCTGCCATCTTGCCTTTTTTCCTCGCTTCGTCATCCGAGCAGTTGGCGATGATGGCCATGTTTGTCGCCTGTCGGGTGCGAAGAAAAAAAATGATTTTTTGTGTCGGACGTGAGTCAGCAAACTCTAAGAATTCAACAATCGAACGATGAGGGGTGACGCGCAAACGGGCGGTCGGGACGAGTGACGTGCTCGAGAAACAAACGCGGGAACGATGGCGAAGAAACTGAAACTGTCGTACGAAGGTACTCACGTTCATGCACTGCGCGAAGCCGAGCCACTTCGCGACCCCGACAGCATCCCGGGTCGGGGACGACACGTTGTAAAAGGTCTCACCTGACTTCGCGGGCATCGCGGTTAGCTGCAAGCCGTAGATGCCGGACAGGGCAGACGCGGTCATGAGAATCTTATCAGTAGGCATGATGAGGTGGTGGTTTAAGGGAGGATGTGGTCGTGGTCGTGGGGGACGGTGAGGGTAAGAGTGAAGCGGAAAACGAATTATCCCGATTGTCAACTCGTTATGACGGACTTGCGGTCAACGCGTTTTCGTCCTCAAAACCCGAAACTCGGCACCGCCGACAGTTCACTGGGAGCGGCGGCTTGACGACGACGACAAGATGTCGTCGTCCGGATCGGTCATTCCCGCGCTCAGGGCGTTCGCCAAGGCAGCCCCGCAGCTGGTACGCTATCTCCCTTTCGGCATCCCCGCGTTCACGACCCTGTATCCCCTTTTCTTCCGCGGTCCCCAAATCTCATCTGACAACTCTCCCCTCTTCATCGCAGACCGCATCGACGCACCTGCGCGAGGGCCTGTTGTGTGTGTGCCCCGTTTCCGATACCGCCTCTGATACCCTGCGTGAGACGCTGGAGACGTGCGACGCGGAACATAAACGGCTCGGTGTTAGTCAATTGGATGCTACGGACGAAGACAAACAGTTGCTGTTGCTTCTCAGCACCGCCGCCAAGACTTTCCTGCTTCGACTGGAAGAGACTTCCGTCGTTCCCGACGAATCGATACGCGACGTCTGGAAACGCGCGTGGCTTCCCCTTTTGAGTGAAGGTAAAGGATTGGACGATGGCGCACAGAGACAGGTTATTGACGAGTGCATCACAGCGTTGACGAAAGGCCCCAAACGCTGGGAACTCGTGTCCGACTTGTTATTTCGATGCTTGGAACGTCTCGGGCTGGTTGATAACGAAAAACAAAAAACAAACTTTGACTACGCAGACGTTTTCACGTCCCTACGATTCGAAAGCGCGGTCGAGCTTGCCACAGCGCTGATGGGTATTGTCATAGATGTGGGTCAGACAGATAACGAGTCCGTTTTGAAGCTTGACGCTTTGACGCTTTCAGATGCACAGGAGACAAAAAACAATGCCCTAAAGCTTTGCGTCGTGGCGCTCGTCGCCGTCGCCGAACTCGACGCGAAACGCCTGAGCCCATCGCACAGACGACAACTGCTGGCGTGTATCGTACCTGCCGCGGCGAACGCGGCTGCGTGCCTCGGAACGCAGGCGTACGCAGACGCAACGTCCCGGTTCGCAGACGCAACCTTGGCGCGCGTCGGGACGATTCTCGAAAACACAGAAAGCGACCCCGAGAGCACGCAGTTCTTTTTCGACACCCTCGGTCTCGACGCGGCGCGCGCTTTGGTGCTCGGAACGCCGGGGAACAGGCGTGAGGAGGTGCAAAACGTTGACACTAATAACGCACTGATCAAAATACTGGCGTTCGGTATCGCGTCAGAGGATCGGCGCGACCGGAGGTCCGCGCTCGGCGCCATACGCCACGCGCTCGGAGTTTCAACGTCTGAGAATTCAACTCTTTGGATTTTCGACGACTCGCCGTGGTGTGAGTTCGCCGCGTTGGTAGACGCGCTTGACGATTTCGCCGCGCATCTGGTGGAAGCGGCGTGGGAACACATCGACGTGTTGCATCCATCACTTTTGACGGGTGCATCACACGATTCACCACGCGATGCACACATGCATCACCCTGCTATGCATTACCAGTTTGTGGTATCCGCATGGACCTGCGGTCTAAAGCACGCCAACCCGGTGGTTCGCGCCAAGACGTTACAAACATTTTGCGCAAGAAGTTGGGGTAGTGGGGGTGAATCAATATCGATTTGCGTCCACATTCCAACCTCATTCGTCACAGACGTGTTGCTTCCGTGTGCGATGGATATGCTGCGTGATACTATCGCGTTCAGGCCGTTTCTTGAATCGTTCGTGGGGTGCCGCGTGTCGAGTTCGGAGCGTCGCGCGGTGACGAAACAAATACTAACAGCGGTCACGACGCACGCCCCGAAAACAAACACCGGGGGCTTGGACGTCGGAGCGTCGGTAATCTCGCAGGCAGCACAGGCGTTCGAAGCGAGTGAAGAAAGAAACAGTGAAGAAAGAAACAGTCAAGGGACCCTGGATGAACTTCGGGTTACTTTGGACGTTTTGTGTTCGTGCGCGGCGGCTCTTCTTGACACCAAACGAACCAGCAACCCCGAAGCGCTGGTGAAGCGCACGAAAGCCGTGTTTCACGCCGCGAGGGTTCTCGCGCCGGTGAGCGCGTGCGCGGAGGCGGCGGCGAATTCGACGACTAGTGCACAAAACAATAAGTGTTTCCTATCCACGATGCGTCTGTTAGCAGCGGTTCCGAGTGAGACGATGGACGGGAACAAATCATTGGGTGTTTCTCACAGCGCTCGCAGCGATGCAGCTGAATGGTTACGCGACGGCGGCTCTTGGTACTACGAGGCGCTTACCCGCGCCGTTTTCATTTTCATGTTTGGTGCCGCGACGCTAACCGACGCCAAGAACAGCAATGGACTCCAGGAGTTTGAGTACGACCCGAGGAATAGGGAGGAGCTGGAGAACCAAACTGTGACTGAAACTGCAACGTTGGTCGCAAACGCCGACGCGTTAGCGTCCGCGTGGTCGTTCGTGGAGAGCCGTGATGCGGCGACGGAAATCACGGGTAAAGTCGCGGAATGTGCGATGTATAGTCACGGCAGTGAAGAAGAGCGAAGGCGAAAGACACGAAGTCAAGTTAGACGACGCGCTCTGCTGTTACTTCGCTCGTCCTTTCGTCTCGCCGGCGCGCTCTCTGAAACAAAAGAAAATCTCCACCGCGCGGAGCGCAACGGGTGCGTCGCTTTTCTCGCCGCGAAACGAGATACTTATCAAAAACACGTTCACGAAAATTTGCATTTTATCAATAAGGACGCGTGTACGTTGTGCGACGGCGTGGATCCTGACATCCCCTCCGAGCGATTCGCGATCGCCGCGACGGGCGCCTCGGAAGCAGTATGGCGATGGCTCACGCGGAACAGTGACGCGTACGACGACGGCGATTGGTTTAAATGTAAAATGCATGCACTTTGTCTCGCTGTTATGTATTGCGAAAAGATGGGCGATGGGTATGCCCACGGCTTGACACCTTCGCGTCGCGCGGACTGCGCGCTCGCCGCGGCGTCCCACGCGCGAGGCTTCGTAGCGTTGTGGTCCGGACCGACGCCCGAACGCTTGGCGCGCATGATAAAGGCAATGAACCTTAACCTGGAAAGGTCGACCGTCGGGAATATATTGAAGTGTTTGAGCCACCTGGAGTACGCGGTGGACGCGCTGGTGTCTAACGACATCGGGGGGGGACGCATGTCAGATGAGTATGTCGCGGAGTCAGTGCGCGCAGTGGCGGCGGCCTGGACGGCGACGAGCGCGATGCTTTCAATTTTCTCGCCCACGCATGAATCGCTTAAAAATCTGGATCCAAATTTTCCTCCCCTTGAGGATCACGAGCTCAAAGCCCCACGTGTATTGTTAAAACACGCGATCGCATTCATACCCACCGCGGCGGAACACGGCGCGGACGTTTTCCGCGAAACCTGGCGGGCGATTGGAAAGTTACTCACCGTGATGTCGAAGTTTCCAGATTTGCAGAAACACTTGCCAGAACTGGCGCGCGATTTGTTAAACGCGTGTCTTTTGCCGTGTTTCAAATCCTCCAGGTTTCGCAAAAACGCACCGGTGTGGCAAGCCGTGGTATCCGCGGTGCTTCACCCGGCGCTCTTTGAGTTAGGAATGGACGAAAGAAAAACGTTACATTCAGAGACCGGCGCGTGCGTTTCTTTCGTGAAACTCTCCGTCTCGGTTGCCAAGAAAAGCGGCGGCGCAAGAGTTGCGCGGGTCGTGTCGCACGCGCTCGCGGCGCGCTTAATCGACCGCCCAGAACATGCATTTGCATACGCCCCATACATCTTCGATTTAGGCATCGCCGGCGAGGGGGAACAGACCAGGGCGGAGCGACTGGCGATCGCCGCGCACTGGGCGGAGCGCGAGTTGGAGCCACAGAAAACAGGCACGAACAACGAGTCGGATGAAATACGCGACGCTGTTGTCGCCGGTCG
>MDSY01137544.1_pt1 | contig 19563 bp, 13 predicted proteins | sample 811131 | NCBI WGS metagenome assembly MDSY01 (sample SAMN05326643, study PRJNA326480) | marine metagenome | isolation source: seawater | place: Atlantic Ocean: South West | collected 2010
ACGCACGCACGGCGGGAACGACGGAGGGGGGGTGGCTGGCCATTTTTGTGGACAAGCCTGCGCATCCAGCGCGAGTTCCACGTATCATGAAGTGGAAACCGCGGTGGGCGACGCGGCGGCGCCGCTGGTGAGACGCTGCGCTTCGCATTCATTGAAATTTCCACTCGCTGCGGCGCGGCTGGCGTACGCCGTGGCGCAAGGTTCCGTTTCCCCTACGGTAACGGACGCCTTGGTCAAGGTGAACTTCCCGCCCGGCGTGGCTCCGGAGGACTGGCTCGAGGAACACGCCATGTTACGCGTGGCGTTGACCAGGGGGGTCGCCATGGCGGCGGTGGGCGCTGCGCGACAAAAAAATAGAAACGATGATGGCAGCGACGGCGGTTCCGGGAACTCCCCCTCCTCCTCTTTTTCCCTCGAAGGCCTGGACCGGGATTGGTACGTCGGGGTGTTGGCCCGGATGCACTTGAACTCCTTTCGAGTGGAGATTCCGCCGAGCAGTGTGGGGGGGGGGCAGATTGAAACTCCAGACGGCGGATGCGGACACGACCACGGCGACGGCACGGCGTCCGGTGCGTGCGGTCACGACCACGGCCACGGACACGCCTCTTCGAGTAACAACAGTTCCTTCGCAGAGACCCTGGAGGCGGCGATGACGTCTGCTGTTTCTGGAACCGCCTCTGGCACCGCGTTGTACGCCGCGCCTTCGTTGCTGAACCACTCGTGTTGTCCCAACGTGGAAGTGCGTTGGCTGACGGATGGGCGAATGTCGTTGACTGCGGCGCGGGTCATTTTGCCAAACGAACCTTTAACAATCACGTACGTGGACTGCGACGCGCCCGTCACGGCGCGACGAGAGAAACTGAAATTCGCCTACGGGTTTGCATGTACGTGCGAGCGGTGCTTGGAGGAAACAGGAGAGGGGACGAAATAGCGGAGTGGCGGAACTGGTAGGACTTTTGCGGTGTGTTCCGCAACTAGGTATTTAATTCTAGGTAGCTAAAAAATATGGCATCCCCACTTCATCGCCTCGGCTCTTCGCCCACGAGTGAGGCGCCTTTCAGGGCTCGAATCTGCGCCTCTCGGGCTTCAGCGGACACGGGTGTCATTCCTTGTCCTAAATTGCGCGCGGACGCCGAGGCTCGTAACTTTCGTTCTAGCTCCTCCCGGTCGGGCTGCACGTATAAGATCGTGGAGGTGCCTAACGTCAGCCACGTCGCTGCGTACGAGGCTTTAAACACATTCGTAGCCTTGGCGCGCCAGGCGAAGTGCGTGGACAGCGCCGCCGCCGCGCCCACCACGAGCAACCCGAACTTCAGAGACACGGGTGATGCCGACGCAGGCGACCCAGGTGACCGCTCGGCGCTCGCCATGTCGACCACGCGCGCGTCGAAACACTGCGTTGTGGGCTGGTCGACTCTCGAAATATTTTCAAGCTCGGCACCGACTCACGACCAATTTTACGTGTTTTCGTCATCAGGACTCACTTCCTGTGGCGCGTGGCGTTTTCTGTGGTACGGTACTGGCGAGCTCTGGATGTCGCGCGACTCGTCGTCCCCCTCCGGGTCCGTGTCCGGCGACCCGTCCACGTCCGAACACGAAGAGGACAAGAGTGCACCAAACGACGGCACCCAAAACGAAATTCACGCATACACCGAAACACAAATCACCCTCGTGGTGTTTGACTTCGACCTTACTATCCTCTCCATACACTCCTGGGGCGAACGGATCGCACCCGAGGCCGTTGCGGAGCGGGACCTGGAAAGCGACGTGGCGGATTTAAAATTTTTCAAACACTTCGTACTACGATGCGTCGAAGAAGACGTCAAAGTCGCGATCGCGTCGTTCGGACAGTACGAAGTGATTCAAGCGTACATGGATCGAATCTTTGAGAACGACGCTGAAAGCGAAGAGCAGCAACAGATCATTTTCGGACGCGAAAACATAAGCACGCCGTCACAGCACGGCACACTTGACGGGCACGTCGTGCCGGGAGGCAAGGTGCCTCAGCTGACAGCGCTGGTTGAGAAGACGTTTGGGGTGACGAAGGATCAGATTGAGTATGGCGAGTGGCAAAAAATAATAAGAAACGTAATGTTCGTGGACGATTCAGCGGACAACGTCGCGGGCGCCGTGAAAAGCGGATTCATCAACTCGGCGCTCATCGATCCGAGAAGAGGGTTCATCGAGGAAGAGTGGGTCGGTGGCTTGGCGGACAAGCTTGGGATGACAGATTTTATGAAGTAACTGGAATTCAAAGAGAAAGCGAGACGTAGCGTTGTTATTTTTAGACCTTCTTTTTATGAATCTTTCGCTTGGCCTTCGAATTAGTTTTGAGAAAAAATCTTAAAATGGGACGTCGTGACAAACTCGCTCGTCACACCTACGCGCACGATGCTGCGCCACGCCGCGGTTCTCGCCGGCTTCCTCCGGGGCGGCGGACGGCTCGCCCCTGAAGTGCGCCAGCTCCAGCAAGTCAGATACCTCAACGTACACGAGTACCAGGTACGCCTCGCATCACCCAAAACATCATTCTCCCAAATCGCTGCCGTTGTTACTCTTCTGACCATGCGCCCCACTTTTTTCATCGTTTTGAACAGGGCGCCGAGCTGATGGCCAAGTACGGCGTGCGCGTCCCCCCCGGCATCGCGTGCCACACCCCCGAGGGGGTTGCCGCCGCGGCCGCAAAGGTCAGCGGGGAATCCGGAGAGGTCGTGGTGAAGAGCCAGGTACGCACGACCCCATCTTTTCGGTTCAAATCTGTGCGCGAGAAACGGGAGTGCAAAGACGACGTTTTGATTTTTTCACATCCTCACAAATCTCTCCCCTCTCTTCCTCCAGGTGCTCGCCGGCGGCCGCGGCCTGGGCACGTTCAAGAGCGGCCTACAGGGCGGCGTGCACATCGTCCCCGCAGGTGACGCGAAGGCTCTTTCCGAGAAGATGCTGGGCCAGGTGTTGGTGACGAAACAGACGGGCGAGGCGGGCAAACCTGTTAACGCGTTGCTCGTCGCCGAAAAGCTGAAACTGGTGAACGAGATGTACTTCGCGATTTTGCTGGACCGGCAAAGCGCGGGCCCCATGATCATCGCGTGCTCAGAGGGCGGCACGTCGATTGAAGACCTGGCAGAATCGCACCCCGAGAAGATCATCAAGATGAAGATTGACCTTGCAAAGGGGCTGACCACGGAACAGGCGCTTGAGTTGGCGGACGGGTTACAAGTCAGCGGCGACAAAGACGACGCCGCCAAGCAGTTACAGGCCCTGTACGACGTGTTCAAATCCAGTGATTGCACGATGTTAGAGGTCAACCCCCTCGCGGAAACGGACACGAAACTGCTTGTAGCCGCGGACGCGAAGCTCACTTTCGACGACAACGCGGAGTACCGCCAAAAAGAGCTGTTCGCGCTGCGGGACCACTCGCAGGAAGATCCGCGCGAGGTCGCCGCCGGGAAGTTCGACCTTAACTACATCGGCCTGGACGGGAACATCGGGTGCATGGTGAACGGCGCCGGGCTGGCGATGGCCACCATGGACATTATCTCCCTGCACGGCGCCTCGCCCGCGAACTTCCTCGACGTGGGGGGCAACGCGTCCGAACAGCAAGTCGTCGAGGCGTTTAAAATTCTCACCGCTGATACGAAAGTAAAAGCGCTTCTGGTGAATATCTTCGGCGGGATCATGAAGTGCGACGTCATCGCGAGCGGGATCGTCAACGCGGCGAGGGAGGTTGGCATCCAGGTGCCGTTGATCGTCAGGTTGGAGGGCACCAACGTCGAAGCGGGGAAGGAGATCCTGAAAGCGAGCGGGATGGACATCATCGCTGCGGACGATTTAGACGACGCGGCGAAGAAAGCAGTCGCCGCGCTGGCGTAGAGAGGGTTATTTTGAGTTGGAGGAGCTATGTGAGAGACATGTGAGCTATGCTGATACCCAGAAATCGTGTGTTTGCCTATAAATCAATCGTCGTCTCGGCCCATCCCTATCAATGTTTACCTATCAACCCTCATCTACATGCCTTTGATTCCGACGAGCTCAATCGTGAATTCCAGCACCGAGTCAGGCGGGATGCGGCACTCGCCGGTCGACCCTGAGCACCCCGCTCCTTTCGACCCATACCCCAAGGCTGCTGGAATCAAAACCTTACGTGTTCCTCCGATTTTCATGGGAGGCATGTCGCCAGCCCCCATGACGGACATGTCCCACCCTTTAATCACCTCGCCGGCGCCCCCGCTGAATACAAAAAATTTAGCGAAATCAACTTTTTTGCCATCCACATCCAGCTGGTAGTTCACCTTCAACACGTCGCCTTCGAAAGGTTCAGCCCCAGTGCCTTGCTTCACGTCTTGGTACCGGATACCGTCCGGGCCGTCCGTGAAATCACCTTCCGCGTTGGCGGATTTAGTCAGGGGGGTGGCGAGCGCCAAGCCGATCGACCCAGCGACGAAACCGCGCCGAGACTGGGCCATCTTATCGTCTTTCGGGGAAACCACACCGCGCGCCGCCTTGCTCTTACCCTGAGCCGACGCCGAGGCTGATACGCGGGTGGTGGGCGGGAATCGCACAGCGTTAAGCAAGGCGTGAGCCATGACAAGTGAGGAGATAAACGAAGTACGTGTGACCTAACGCGTACGGGTGTCGCGATCTGTGACGACCGATGGGAGATGTGGTGCGGTTTGTGCGTTCACAATAAAAATGAAGAATGGTTGCGTTACAATCTATTTAGTTCTCGCTTGAGGTACTAGTACCTCTTACTTTGCGGCGGCGCCCTTGTCTGATGCGGACTTGGCCGGCGTGACGACGTTGGACTTGATGAACGCGGCGGGCCCTTCCAGCGCGTCCATGTGCGCGATCAGGTCCACGACGCGGTTGGAGTACCCCCACTCGTTGTCATACCACGACACGAGCTTGACGAAATCCTTGCTGAGTGAAATGCCAGCCTTGGCGTCGAACACAGAGGAGCGGTCGTCGCCGATGAAGTCCGCGCTCACCACGGCATCCTCGGTGTAACCCATGATCCCCTTGAGTTCGCCTTCTTCCGAGGCTTTCTTGATCGTGGCGCAGATGTCTTCGTACGAGGCGCCGTTCTTGAGGCGCACGGTGAGGTCCACGACGGAGACGTCTTGCGTGGGCACGCGGAACGCCATCCCGGTGAGCTTGCCGTCGAGCTGGGGAAGAACCTTCCCCACGGCTTTCGCGGCGCCGGTTGAGGAGGGGATGATGTTCGCACCAGCGCCTCGGCCGCCTCTCCAGTCCTTCATGGACGGGCCGTCGACGGTCTTTTGGGTAGCAGTCGTGGCGTGCACGGTGGTCATCAGGCCTTCCAGGATGCCGTAGTTGTCGTCGATGATCTTGGCGAGCGGTGCGAGGCAGTTGGTGGTGCATGACGCGTTGGACACGATGTTCAAGTCGGGGGTGTATTGATCAGAGTTGACGCCCATGACGAACATAGGCGCGTCCGCGGACGGGGCCGAAATAACAACCTTCTTGGCGCCAGCCTTGATGTGCTTCTGGGCCATGTCCATGGAGGTGAACACGCCAGTTGATTCGACGACGTAGTCCACGCCGAGCGATCCCCACGGGATGTTTTCGGGATCCCTCTCCTGGAACACGCCGATTGGTTTGCCGTCCACCATGAACTCAACAGGGCACTCCTCGTCGCTGCACTCGGTAGTCACCGCCTCCGCGGTGCCGATGAACTTACCGTGAACCGTGTCATACTTGAACATGTACGCCATGTACTCCGCGGTGACGAACGGGTCGTTCACCGCGACGACTTCGATGTCGGAGCGCTGGAGGCACGCGCGCATCACGAGGCGGCCGATGCGGCCGAAGCCGTTGACCCCGACGCGGATCTTCTTGGGGGCCTCGGTTTCCTCGGCGGAGGCGCGCACGGGGGCGGCGGTGCGGACGGGCGCGGACCTGTGGGAGGACGTGAAAAGGAAATTAAGGTCAGCGATGAAGTTGGATTGGCGGTGTATGTATGCGTGCACCAAAAAAGCAACTCGACAGATACTCGAAAAGCGCTCTCAAAAAGCCCCGCGACCTTCTGTCATTCGCTTTTGGGCGCGTTTCCCGAAAAGAATCGTCTTCAAGAGCTCCGGTTTCGGGCCGCGATCGGAAGGACGAGCGTCCATAGGGACTGAAGAGTGAGGCAAACAGTGCATGTGCGGTGACTTAAACGTGTATCAACGGTGCGCTCGTGTTCGCCACCGCATCGAGGTGCAGTCACCCTTCAGCGTCGCTCATTGTTTGCCGCCGATTCGCGCCGAAAAAAAAACAACGCGTTTGGAAAAGCGGATCGCAAATGTGACATAGAGGCGTACCTTACGGACTTGGCGGCGACGCGCTTGCCCGCCATCACGGGGCGGGCGGTAAGGGACAGCATGGTGGATTGCGCGGACATTGATGTGAGCGTCTTGGGTGTGTTGGTGGTGCGTGGGGTTGTGGGGATGCCGGCATTAACATCTTGTTTATTTCGGGGCGCAGAGTAAATATCTGATGCGCGCGAAAAGTGCAGAGATTCCAGAAAACATGATGGAAACACGAAACGACGATTTAATTCCTCTCAAAACAGAGGGACTATGTTCTAGTCGATGTCGGGATTCGGGTCTCGAATAGTTCGTAGCCTCCTCCTCTTCAGATAAAAAGCAAAAAGTGAATTAGGGGATTGCATCCTCGCAGAGGTCATGGCGTCGGCGTCGCCAGCGTCCGGTGCTGACCGCTCGCCGTTCGATGTCGGTAAGCTCCAGGGACGTATCAACGATGTGCTGGACCTTGAGCCCGCGGTGTGGGGCGTCCTGGTTTACTCAACCGGTCTGGGAAGGGACATCGCATCCGTGAACCCCGACACGGCACTTTGCCCGGCGTCAAACGTAAAGCTGTTCACCGCGCTCGCATCGTTGGTGGTGTCGCACGTCGGGGAGAACCACAGGTTCCGCACACACGCACACGTTATCGACGTACCGAGGGAAGACAAAGCAATGGAAGACAAAGAGACGCCAAACCGAAGAGCAATCTGTATCCACCCGTGCGGGGATCCGAGTTTCACCACTTCCGACTTGGAAAGGTTACTGACCAAAGCGTTGGAAGCATCTAACGTTTCCGCAGACGAGGTCGACGCGTCACGCACACAACTAGGCGGCACCCCTTGGCGTGAAGAGGGCGTTCCGGGCACGTGGGAAGTGGGTGATTTAGGGCACGACTGGGCAGCTCCACCTTCACGTGCCGTGCTCGATGGAAACCTTACAAGTCTCATGGGCGTGCTTCGAAACCCGGATGAAAAGTTTTCGCAATCGCCGCGAGTTCGATTTCGAGATGCTTGTCGAGCTGTGATAAGGGATAAGCAGACAAGGGACGCGTCACCGAGCCTGCATCATGGTGCTGAGGTCATCGAGATGAGTTGCGGATGCATACCGCCTCCGGGAGGTCGCTTTTCGAATATTCGCTCGGGTATTCACGGATTAGAAATCGAGTCTGGTGAAGTAAAAAAACAAAGAAATCCAAACAAATGGGCGGTACACGACTCACAACCTGTTTGCCATTTCGTTCAAAAAACAGTACGGGACAGCGAAAATTTGACATCAGAGCAACTGCTACGCACGTGTGCTTCTGGCAAAGACTCGGGGCGGTGGCTCACGGGGTGGAGTTCCGTTTTTTGTCGAGATAAATGCGTCGTGACTGGTGGAACTTCGCGAGGCGTCGATTCCGATTTGGAAATCAAAACGAGCGCAGCGCCGAAACGTGTCCGGTTCGTGGACGGCAGTGGGCTATCAAGGCACAACGTTGCGCCTCCACGGGCGTTCGTTGCGATGGTTTTGAGTGCAGTGGAGGGCGCTGCGTTGGAAGCGGAGGAGGCTGGTTCTGATGTAACTAATACAGGCCCTTTCGCGCTGGGCGAAAAACGTAAACCCTTCACTACTTTTCTGGAAAGTCTCCCTGAGATTGAAGGGAGACTACTCAGTGCTGATGACGACGCGTCTATGGACGAACAGTCAACGGAAAAGAAGCAGAAACTCGCTGGTACGTTAGATAATCGTCTAAACGACCTCCACGGTTCGATTCGCGCCAAGACGGGCTCTATGAGCGGCGTCGAATCTTTAAGCGGTTACTTCAGTAAACACGCAACGAAAGAATTAGGCACCATCGCCTTCAGTATAATCGGTAACAACCACGCCTCGAACGTCGCGGATGCGCGGTTCCGGCTGCATGATGTGGTGGATTCGATAGTGCGGCTTATTGATCGATTAGTGGTAGAGGATTAATAGTAATATTTATAGACGATGTCATATCCTTAAAACAATCTCATCACCTTAACGATGTCTATTGCTATTCTAAAAAGTTATCCTAATACTCTGCCACTTCGTCTTCGCTGGAGGCGCTCAGCTCGAAGTCTGCGGACCCCTGTGTTTCGGAACGAAGTGATGATTCGGAACCATATGATTCATATTCACTTGACTCGGACCCATCCTCCTGTATGCTTTTAGTCTGCAACAAAAACTTTTGCACGAGCGGAACAATTTTCACGACACTCAAATCCCCGACGCACTCAAACGCTTCTGTTTCGTTCGTCGCCGCGAGCAGGGCGTTTTTACGAAGAGTGATGATGGCGCACGCTGCGACACTGAGTAGCACCAGTGAATCAAACCCAATCACCCGGTCCCATAGCAAAAGCGTTTCTTTTGTGGACAGGAAACTGGCAAACCCAGAAAGTAGCCACGGCGTGACTAGTTTCGCGGCGGGACACTTTATTCGCGTCAAGTGGAAACACAACGAGGGTTCTTTGTCTGACATTTCGTTGTCGAACATGTTGAGTAAATTGGGTAAGGCGGGTTTTGGAAACGTGCAATCATCAATCGCGTGTAGCCTTTTAAATACAGTGACGTACAGGTGTTTGAACACCCCGGCGATGTCCGCGGGGTGCTCGTACAGGAAACACAGCGGCGCCATTAATTTAGCCAAGCCGAGGAAGGGAACGACGCCGGAAGGGGGATAGCGGGTGTTTTTTCTTGTTTTTCCTTGTTCCCCATCTTCACCCTGTACCACAACATATACGTCTGGGTGGCCCGTGCGTACTTTCAATTGCTTGCACAGGTTTGGAACCGTGATGTCCCTGACAAACGCTACGAGCGCCGCTCTCAAGGTTTCTTCAAACGGGAAAAAACTTGGGTGGTTGCACAACAAACGCACGTCCGATACGCACAGCAAATCAGTTAGCATCGTGGTGACACGGGCATCTTTTATCGCACTCGTGTACTCTTCCCGAAAAGACAGCTTCATGTCACTGCCCCCCACGCCCAAGGCATTCCGCCACAGCTGCGCTCGGAATTCATTCGGCGCGCCGCCGCGGAGATAAACACGACAAACGTTTGTATTGTCGTTACTGCTGACTAACTGCTCTGCCAGTGTCGATCGCTCACTCGAGAACTTTGAATCCCACCGGTCGTCCATCCCGCACTGTTTCATTTCAGGTGCTAGGTCCTTTAAGAATCGTCGTATTTCACGTCCACTCGGCGGTTTCATTTGCGACAAAAGAGACGAGGTCATCGTTTTATTATTTCTGAAATTATTCCCCGATGCGTCACCGCCGACGAGTTTGAAAAGATCCCCGTGGTCGTACACGTGTTCGATTTGCGATGGAAGTTGCGCGGTGAAGTCCGCGAGTTCCAGCGCGTCACTCGCGGAAAGTGAGTACTCTTCCAGTGCGAATTTCGAGTTTGAGGTTTCCCAGCCGCGGAGTCGTTGTTTCCCTTTTGTGTTTTTCACAGAAGAACCTTCCGTTGTTGTTGTACGATGTGTGTGCTCCGCTAGCGGTACGCCGGTCGTTTCAGCGAGTCGCAGCAAACGATCGATGACTTCGCGTCTCCACAAACGTCGGCAGGTGATGACGGAGGATGACGCCCCCGCGGCTTCCCTCGCGTCGTCGGAATCGTACCCTCCTGCGTCGTTTGGAAAGCTTTCGCCAACCGTCGTGTGCACGTGGTTCGAATGTGTTTCGACTCGTGACGCCTCTGTGTTCGTCCCAGCTCGGTGTACGCGTTCAACATCGGACACGTCGTCTTTGGGAATCTTGCCACGCGCGACGAACGCGAAGTTCCGCAAACGATTCGCCAGCCCCGATGCCTCCATCAAACGCCGCACGTCCTTTTCGAAATCCTCCGGAGTGGTGAGTCGCATGGATGGCTTCACGACCGCTTCCTTCACCGCGCGGCGCACGCGCCAGTAGTCTGTGGACGCTTCCAGCATCGCGAGAACCGCGGCGACGTCCGAGCCTCTGTGCTCGGACCCCGCTACGGGGGGTCCGAGGGTCATCGCGACCCTCACACCGCGTCGGCACACCCGAGACTATGAGCGCACGTAACAAATCGATTGTGCTTTTCACAAAAAATATGAAATTTTAAGTCTACGTCGCTCCGTACCCCTTTTCCCGTTCCTTGCTATCGCCTATTCGCTTCGGCCGTGACCCGACCATCACCCCCTCCGGCATCACCGCCGCAATCGCAGCCATCGCCGCGGCGACGAACACGTAGGATCCAACCTTGACTGGTTCCGCCACGGCGGCGCCTCCCCAATACGTCGTGGTGAGCGCGCCAACCCTCGCCAACAGGTTCCCCCACGAGTGCCCCGTCGCCCTCACCTCCACGTTGTACCCCTCCGGCGTGACGATCCAGGTTAGCGACGACGCGACGTTCGCTGAGCCTCTCGCCACGAGCGCGGCGACCATCATCGCCCACCCGGGCACGCCGGATAACAACACCACGGGCACAGACAGCGCTAATAAAAATGACGCGGCGGCGAGTAACTTCCGCCTCGCCACTGTTTGCACAAACGCGCACGCCCCTATGGATCCTATGACTTCGCCTATGCAGGATATTAAAAGTGCGTCGAAGTTGTACGGATCTGACGCGGATGCGCCCAAAATCCGAGGTAAAAACAAAACCACCCCGTAGTACGCAAAGTGCGACGTGAAGTTCAGCGTCCAAAGGCACGCGGTTCGAAACACGTTGGATTCGTCGAAGAGTTGCGCGACGCCGGCTTCGTTTTTGGGTTCGGGTGCCACTTCGAAGTTAGGGTCCATTTGGACGCCGTTCACTTTCGCCGCTCGCATTATGATTTCCTTGGCTTCTGCGCCTCTGCCTCTTGCCGCGAGCCATGCGGGACTCTCGTCCACTACTGGTATACCCAGTAGGGAAATGATTGGGGGGATCGCGGCCAAGAAAGTGAGCCACCTCCATCCAAGAGGAGTGCTTCCCCCTGGGCCATCCACATCCTTCAAGCAGTGCGCTGCCATTACGTTCAGCACTACGCTCCCGAGCGTCCAGAACGTCCACAGCGCGCACAGCACCAACCCGCGAAGATTCGAGGGGCACGTTTCCGCTAACAGGTCGAAGGGAACGGTGAACCCGCCTATGCCTAACCCGACGCCGAACCTCATCACTACGAGTTGATTCAAGTTTGCCGCGAGCGAGCTCGCTACTCCGAACGCGGACACGAACGCGACGCCCATACAGAACGCGGGAAGCCGCCCATAACGGTCCGCGAACAACCCGAACAAAGCACACCCCACTACTTCCCCCCCGAAAACAGCCGCCGCCACGGTGTCTTCCCAGAACTCCTCCAACTGCCAGTCCTTCGTGGCTTCCACGGAGATGAATGAAAGCAGATTCACCTCTATTGAATCCGCGGCGACGCACAGGCCGACGAAAAAGAACAAACGCCTCTGGTACCACGACCACCCGAGCTCTTTCGAAAGCTCCTCCACGGTCTTGTACGGAACCCCGCCGGGCTTCGCGGGGGTCATCGTGCCCGACATCGCTGCCGGTGCCCCGCGAAGTGAAGCGTAGAGACAGTCAGGGGTGTTGGAGAGCAAATTTTGCCATGGCGCGTATGAGCATTTAGTCTCCGAATGGAAATTTCGTCCTACCTCCTCACTCTCGTTGCAAAAGTCTCCGACTCTCGGCGCGCGCCGCTCCCGCCGACGGCTTAGGCATCTCGAGGGTCCGGGGGCGTCTACTTATTCGTTCCTACTCTAACTCAAAATGTGTTTAAATCACTTTCTACCTACAACTCATACCCGTATGGGCCCCCCACTTCGTAACGCGTCGACTCCGCACAGCATGTGTCCTAATATCGGCCGACACCGGCCGCGACAGGCGCCGTAAAACTCACCTTCGGTTCGGTCGCCTTGCTTCCGGGTAGCAGAACCCATCCACACCTCCGCTATTGCCAGCGGTTTCAAACCGCGCAACGCGCACTCCGCGAGCAGCTTGGGGGCGCAGCAGTCGCCGCATCCGCACGGGAGGTTGGTGTTTTTTGTGGGAGCGTTTGTATCAGTTTTTTCTACCTTCTGTTCCGTCACGCCTAAACTCGCGTCTGGCCATAATTCCTCATCCTCCACGAAACACTCTTGCAGCGTCGCGCCTACGGTCGGAGCGCTTAGTGACGATTGTGTATCACCCGAGCCGTGTGCATCATCCGACTCTAATCTTAGTCGCTCGCCGAACCCTCCGTCGTTGCGGAAGTTGGGCAGGCGGTACGACTCAAAAATCTCCGCGAGCAGCGACGCGCTCATCGACCGGTGTTCGTCCCTAAGCCGTTTGATTTCTTCTTTCGCCACAGCGAGCGCGGCTTCAGACGGATATATTGCTGATAATTTCTCTTCACGAAGACGTGCGAGTTGGCGTTTGCCAGCACGACTCTCCTCGGCGAGCTGATGCTCGAGCGCGTATGAGTCTTCGTCTTCATCGTTTTCGGCAGCAGCGGTAGTCGCCTCCGCCTCACGCCTTCGCGCGCGCCTCAAATCCCGGGCCTGCTTGACCTGCTTGGACACCTCCTGTATCTCTGTATCCCACGTTTTGTGCTCTAACTTCAAGTCGTGCTCCAGCTCCTCAGCACTTGCTTTCAGACCCCTCGCCTGTTTCGTTCGCGCCGCGATGCGTTTATGCTCGGCGACGTACTTTGGGTTGTCGTGCGTCAACGCGCACAGCGGCAGGGCCCACCCGGGAACCCGCCACTCGCCGTAAAGCTGGCCGGAGAAGGCCTTGATTATGACGTATTCCGGGTCTGGGTGGTTTGAGGAGGATGCATCGGAGGCCTCTGGTTTTTTGTCATCCGCGACACTAATCCGCTGCGCAATCAGCACGCCTAGCATCTTGCCGCCGCCGCCTTGTTCGTACATCTTTGCCACCGTGAATCGGGGGTCGGGGGTGTCGCTGTCGAAATCAAGCCTTCCTGCGTCTCGTATTCTAGCCATCAGTTTGTGTGCTTCCGTCTCCGCAGCCGCCGAGCGCGTCAACCGGTGCACATCCGCGCACCTTCGACAGAACCCAACCGCCGCCTGGCTTGGATGTTTGTCCTCCTGGATGATGGCCGACCTTCGTCGCGTTTCACGCGCGGTTCTTCGCGCGGCGGCGCCCGCGGCGAAAATGCGCGGGGGGCGACGCCCGCGAACCCTCGACGGAGGGGACCGGAGGTGCGCGAGCACCCGGTGGAGCACCCCCACGGGCGCCGAGCGCGGGGGCATGGCGCCGGCGCGACAGTAACTGTGTTGTCCTGGGGCGGAACTCACGAGGCAAAAACGAAGTCGCGTCAAACGAAAACGCTCGAGCCACTTTCGCGTGTCGCACAACGACGACGCCCTTCCGTCCAACTTCCCTCTCAACCATGAAGCTGCTCATCAAGCCCCGGCTGCAAAAGGACAAGTGGAGCGTGTACTGGAAGACGTCCATGGCGACAAGAACGATGACGCTAGACAGCTTCGAGCTCGAGGTGGACCCGGAGAAGGTGACTGGCAAGGAACTTCGTGCCACGGTCGCAGAGGCTATCGGGCTTCAACCGGAAAAGACCTTGTGCCGCCTCGAAGGGTTCGTCGAGCCGTGGGAACTCGCGTGAGTAGTCCCCTACGTTTGTGACCACATTCAATCCTTCCTCACGTACCGCTCCGTCGCACGCTTCCAACGCACACGTCAACAACACCGCGCGCTTCGTCGTCCCGAGGAAAACAAAAAGCGACTGCTCAACTTCCCTTCGTCGAAACAACACGCGACTGTGTGTTGAACGCGACACCGTTGACACGCACAGGGTTCTAAAAAATACACCAGCTGACGTATACATCCATCCATCGTGTCACAGGATGCACAAAGGCCGCGAACTCGAGGACGACAAAACGCTGCGCGCCGGAGGCGTAGAGGAAGATGGCGCGACGATTGTCACCGTGCGCAAAGTCCTAATCGCGGAGGGCTGGAAAATCATCCAGGAAGACGACGAGGACTCCGATACGGAAGAGGATGACTTCTAAGGCAAGGATGATTGGATTCAATAGAAGGAAGATATACTTCTATACTTGAAGGAGGACACAAACAGCTGAGACAAAACTTCGACGAGCGCTTTGTATCGCGTTGTGATAATACTTCTGTTGATAAAACTTACTCTTGCTCTATTGCCCGTACCCGTCCGAGAAGCCTTCCGCGGCGCCGCTCTGCGTGTCGGCGCCATCCGTCTCTGAGGTTTCCTCCACCAACTCCACCGTCGTTTCCGCAGGCGTCTGAAACGTCAGCACTTGCGACTTCGCGGCGTCTAGTTGTTCCCTGTCCATGAGTTTCAAAAACTCGTCAAGCTTCGCGGCCGCCGCAACGCTCGCCTTTTTCGAAAATTTCGAGTACTCCAGCGCTTTCGCGCCAGTCACCGGTACGCCTTTCATGGACTCGAAGTACTTGTTGTAGTCAACCTTCTCCAGGAGTTCGAGAAAATCTGACGCGATTTGTTTCGCGGAATCTTCGTCGCGGCCATTCAAATAACTCGCGGCGGCGAACAGGTTCCCTCGGGCGTCGTTGGTTTTTTTGATCGCGTTCACCACCACGGTCAGGTCCTCCCAGTACCCGTTCTCCGCCAGTTCGGATGCTTGGTTCAGCAGCCCTATAATCTTGAGAAGGGGCACGAGGTAGAAAAACAGCGGCTTCTGAGGAACCTTTTCGAACGAATCCAAATCGATCTGCGAGAGGCCCGCGAATACCGCTGTTCCAAAAATACCAATCGCAAGCCGCCGGTTCACCGTGTTCTGTTCCTCCTCCGATAGCCCTTGCAGCTCCGCCGACTCGGAAGGTTGCTCTCGCACCAGAAACTCCATCCCATCCTTGAGCCACGCATCGCCAGGTTTCGTGCTAGTGCCGAAAAGAGTTTCCCGGCCGCCCTTCCCGTCGATGCGCGACTTTGGTTTTTTGGGGGTTTGTTTTGAAAGATCCTCAATGCCAGTGGATGCGGTTTCCTTCAACTCAGAACGGAGCTTCTCCGCCTCCGCCTCCGCCGCTGCGAGCTTGGCCATCATGTCAGCCATGTTGCCTTCGGTAATGTCGTCCTGTTATTATGGGGGGGGAAGTGGGTCAGCGACGAGTTGCGATCGAGCGTGTGTGCTAAAAAACTCGGCAGAACGGATTCGAGCGGGGGCGCACATCATCACCGGCGCGGCACGGCGCGGGGCCGCGAACGTTGGTGCGCTTCGAGGCCCTAACCGTCCCGACGACGCTGGGACGGGGAGTGACGGCGTTGGCGGCCAGGGCAAACGACATGGCGCTTGTCAGCTGCGCGATGAGGTGTAATGCAGATGACGTGGCTGCCAGATGCCGCGACGATATCTTTTATCCGCTGTTACGCTTTATCGGCACTTTCGTCCGCGCGCCGACCACCCGCGTGGACCGTCGCGCTGCTCCCACACGAATGGCCTCGGCGATACGCGGCTGCGCGATTTGCCCGCGACTTAAACTCCGCGCGCACCGACGTAGTCGCCTCAAACCACCTGTGACGCGGTGCATGAGCGGCTCCTCCGAGGCCAATGCCTCGACCGAAAAAGCCGCCGCCGCCGTGGACGCCAATGGGTATACCAACCATCCCGTGCACTACGGCAAGCGGTACCACGGCGCGAACTTGATGATGCAGGATTCCGTGTTCGCGGAGCTGTCGTTAGCGGAGGCGTCGCAGAAGGTCGCGGGCGTGCGGGTGCGGCAGCACGTCAACCCGCTGAAAGCGAGTCTTCAGACCCAGGCGCCTGTGCCTGAGTGGCGTTCCGTGTTTGCCGATTCCAAAAAACCTTTACTCGTGGACATCGGGTGCGGCGGCGGAAGGTTCGACTTGATGTTCGCCAAGCGGAACCCGGAGATGAACGTGTTGGGGGTGGATATACGGGCCCCGCTGGTGGAACGCGGGAACGCGTGGGGAACCGTAGCCGGCATAGTGGACAACGTGCACTTCGCCGAGTGCAACGCCACGGTGAGCATAGGGGCGTGGCTCAAGAGTTACGCGGAGGAAAGGGACGATAAAAACGCACCCGCCGTCTCCATGGTGGCGATTCAGTTCCCCGACCCTCATTTCAAAAAGCGGCACCACAAACGACGGGTGGTGCAGGCTGCGCTAGTCCGAGCCGTGGCACAAGGCCTGGAACCCGGCGCGCGAGTGTTTCTGCAATCAGACGTCAAGGAAGTCTCCGAGGACATGCGGGAAAAGTTTGAAAAGTTCGGAGCGCACCTTTTTGAGTTGGATCAGGAGTTGCATAATGTTTCTGCGATTGCAAAAATCTCATTGGAAACTAACAAGGCATACGCGGCGAGTGCGGCCGCGGAAGCGTTCTCATCCGACGAAAAAGCGCGAGTGGCACGGGAAAAAGCAGAGGCGAACGGGTACCCGGGTCGGACGTTCAAATCGGATGTGAAGAATGAGAGCGAGGATGAGACGAATGAGACTGATTTTGCGGGTGACGAAGAGGGTACAGAGGTTTCAGATCACGACGATGCTGCGGATCCTGAAGCGTTTTGGCAATCGGCGTGGTCCATGGCTGGGGACAGGGAGGGCTGGCTAGATGAAAACCCGCTGGACGTGCCCACCGAGCGCGAGTGCCAAACGAACGACTCAGGTGGGCTCTGCTACCGCGTGATGCTGGTGAGGAACGATGTGCCGGTGGCGGACAGAGCGTAGGAAGTGTGTGTAATTCAGATTCGTTTTTCTTGTAATCAACGCGTTTATCCAACGCAAGCGTGAAACCGCGCGAGATCTGCAGGATCTGTTTTTTTTCGGTTCTTCCGATACAAAGCCGTTTTCGGAGCCGTTGAGGGGGGTCACTGTCGTGGCTTTTTCCGAGACGCCACGCGCACCCGTAGTCACACTGGCGCGGCGCTTATCCGTCGGGTGCGCACCCTCGACACCACATCGCACTCACGTCCCGAAAGCACGCGTCGCCTCTCCCCCCCTCTTGGTCGTATCGTCCCCCTGACCCGTATCCCCCCCCGAATCGCACACTCATTCGCGCGTCCCGAAACCCAGGCGTCGAGATGGAGGTTCAGACGGAGGCACCGAGCGAGGCGGGTGGGGGCGGGGTTTTGACTGAACTTCAGGTGAATAACACGAACACAAACGCAACCCAGTCGGGTGATTCAAACCCCACAAGCGATACGCAATCCGAATGCAAGGAGCTCCCCGTGACCGTGGCGTTGCTGGTCCGCCCTTTAGTCGGCAACGAGCTCGTCGATGGATGCCGCTCGTGCGTTTTCCCGCACGTAACCGAACCGAGCGTGTCTTTAGTATCAGAGCACAAGTTCACGTACGACCACGTGTTTCACGGCCCCGGGCCCTCCGAGAAAAGTGTGTTCGATACGTGCGTCGAGCCCCTCGTCACCGGGCTGACGTCTGGGTACAACTGCACCGTCCTGGCGTACGGCCAAACGGGATCGGGGAAAACGCACTGCATGGGAACAGCTTGTGATGATTGCGGTGTGTACGGTGACTCCGAGATTGTCTCCCCCGACTCCTACATCGGCGTCATCCCTCGTGTGATGCGATCTTTGTTTGAGAACATTGGAAACCTCCACTCAACCCAGTCCGTCTCACTCAAAGTCGGGTTCATCGAGATCCACAAGGAGGAGATTCGGGATTTGCTGCGGGTGAAAAACGTCGTGTCGCTGCGGGACGCGCCGGGGGGCTCTGGGGGCGTGGTAATGGTGGGCGCGCGTGAGAAGCCCGTTTCGACGTATGCGGAGATGGCCAAAGCGCTGCGTGATGGGTCAGAAACAAGAGCCACCGCGGCGACTGGGATGAACAACCACTCGTCGCGGTCGCACGCTATTTTCACCATTCACGTGACGGTGACCACCGCGAGTGACGAAGGGACTCCCGGCGGCGCGAACGTGATGCATTCTAAGATGCACTTGGTTGACCTGGCTGGCTCTGAAAGAGCCAAGCGCACCAAGGCCGAGGGCGCGCGTCTCAAGGAAGGTATTCAAATCAACAAAGGCTTGCTGGCGCTTGGGAACGTGATTAGCGCGCTCGGGGACGACAAACGCAGAGACCAGAGGGGTAACGTCGGGCACATTCCGTACCGAGACTCTAAATTAACCCGGCTGTTGCAAGACTCCCTGGGCGGGAACTCGCGCACCGTGATGGTGGCGTGCATATCTCCCGCAGACGCCAACCTGGACGAAACCCTGAACACGCTGAAGTACGCCAACCGGGCGCGTAACATCATGAACACGCCGACGGTTTCGTTTGACGGAAACTCCCAAAACGCGGCGGCGCAAGTTGCCAAGCTGCGACGCGCGCTCACCGCGGCGCGATCAGAAATCGCGCACCTCAAGCTCATCGGTTCTTCCGTGTCAGGATCGCTGGGCAGTGGTGGTGCGTTTTCTAATCTCGGCGGGCTCGGCGGAGACGCCGACACTTCCCAAAAGCTCGAGGCGATGGAAGCGCGCGCAATGATCGCGGAGGCGGAAGCGTCGCGGCTCAGGGCGGATCTCAAGTCGGCGGAGGAAAATGTAAACGCAGCCGCGGAGAGGGAGCTCTCCGCTTCTGTGCAAAGGGACGTTTTAGCAATGAAGCTGCAGGACGCTGGTGTTTCCGTGGACTCCGATGACGGAGGCACGAACGTGGTTCGTTCCTACTTAAGCACCATTCAGGCGTTGCGAAACGAACAAAGCAGGTTGAAAAACCAACTAAAGGCGATTCAGGACGGACGAGTAGACCCGTACGCGGAAGACCCTGCCGCTAGTTACGACCCGGAGGACGAGCTCGAGGAGACTCTTGACGAACCCCAGGAGCTGGTGGATATCGACGAAGAGGAACCGCTCGAGGAGGACGCGGAGGGCGACGACCTGCATCTGGAGCTCGCGAGCGTGGAAAGAACGCTGCACGCGAAAGAGGCTCGCATGCGCGCGATGGCGTCGCAAGCGGCGGAGATGCAAGCGGAAGTGGACGCCGCGATCGCAGCGGGCGCCGGCTGCACGACTGCAGCGACTCCCGGCGGGACTCCCGCTTCGCACGACGTCGAGCTCGTTCGCGAGAAGTACGGGCGTTTGCTGAAGAGCCTAGAGACTGAGAAACTTACAATCGCGGCGGAGCGGGATACCCTCCTCGCCGCGCTTTCCTCCGCGGCGCGGAACGGCGCGGACGCACGGAAAGCCGCGGAGGTGAAGACTTGCGGACGGCTTTTGGAACTCGAACAAAGGTTAAAGGATGTCACGAAGCTCGCGGCGAAGCACAAAGATGCGGCGCGTCTGCGCGAGAAGAGCGACCTCGCCGCGAAGGCGCTCACGG
>MDSY01041213.1_pt1 | contig 19562 bp, 16 predicted proteins | sample 811131 | NCBI WGS metagenome assembly MDSY01 (sample SAMN05326643, study PRJNA326480) | marine metagenome | isolation source: seawater | place: Atlantic Ocean: South West | collected 2010
TGGGGAGGAATGAATTTTGATACAGTTTTTTGGAAGCAAATGGTTGTTTCTAACACAAATCTAGTTGCAGATACTGTAGATATTACTTTTAAGGTTGATATGAACCAATCCGGATACGGATCAACTGCAATTCCTTATTTAAGGGGGAGTTGGGACTGGGGAGGTCCTGGAGATTTAATGACAGATATTGATGGAGACGGAGTTTGGCAAGTCGTAAAACAAATAGATGGAGTTGCAGAATATTTATTTGCTGTTGATACAAACAGTACAATAGGTTGGGATGTCAATGAATTAAACGATCCTACTGAGCTATGCACAAACGGAGATATCACTTATACAAACAGAGTGTTATCTCAAGCATTATTGGATACAACTTTAGGAATTGTATGTTGGGCTAGTTGTGATCCATGTTTAGTTGTTCCAACAACAGTAAATAGTGATGTTATTAATAATGTTTTAATTTATCCAAATCCTGCTAGTAAAATTTTAAATATTAAATCAAAGTATTTAATAAATCCAATTTCTATTTATGATATTTCAGGCAAATTAGTTTTACAAAGTATTGGTGATTCAAAAGAATTAAATATTGATATTTCAAACCTTCACTCTGGATTATATTTTATCAAGTCTAGCTTTTCAAATTCTCCCTTAAAAAGAACTTTTATGATTAATAAATAATAAATAATGAAAAATGATAAAAAGGATATCGTGTTTTTTTCTAAGCTTTTCTTTATTAGGTTTTTGTATTTCACAAAACTTAATATTAGGTGATTACATTCCAGGAAATGGTTTAGTTTTTTCTAGTAGTGATCAGAACTATAAAGTAGTACTAAGAGGATACACCCAGTCTTTATTTGAATCCAAAACTTTTTCCTTTGACGATTCTAATATTATAGATGATAATATCTATAATAGATTTAGAGCTAGAAGAGTAAGATTAAGACTTTCTGGCAATCAGTTATCCCCTGGTTTTAGTTACAGACTTCAGATAGATTTAGCGCAATCAGTTGTTGGCGACGGGGAACTAGCTGGCCTTTTATTAGATGCGTGGATAGGTTACAATTTTAATAAAAAAATTAAGATAGTTCTAGGTCAAAAAGCTACTCCAACAGATAATCTATCTCTACAGATGGCATCTAATTCTTTACAACTTCCCGAAAGAAGTAGGGTTACTTCTGCATTTGCTTCAATTAGAGAAGTAGGTATATTTATTGAAGGGAAATTTAAATTAGGTAATAAATCTGTCCTAAAACCCATGTTAAATATTACTAATGGTGATGGCCACAATACATTAAATAACGATTTTGGAGGTTTTAAATATGGTGCAAGAATTAATTTTTTACCCTTTGGATTATTTAGAAATTTTGGACAATTTAGACAAGTTGATCTGGTAAGAGAACTCAATCCTAAAATTATGATTGGTATAAATACCAGCTATAATGTAGGGATGAGTAGTAGAAGGGGAAGAGGAAATGGTGATATTTTATATTTAAATTCACTTGGAGATTATAGTTTGCCAAACTTTTTAAAGTACGGTGCAGATATCTTACTTAAATACAGAGGATTTTCTCTAATTTCAGAATTTGTTCAAACAAGAGCTTATGTTCCTAGTGATATAACCCAAAGACAAAGAAATGATGGTTCAGTTTCTACATCATTTGAAATTAATGGAGTTCAAAATGTAGAAAATTATGTAAGAAATAGAATGATGCTAGGAAGTGGTTTAAATGTTCAGATGGGGTATTTATTGAAGTCTTTATACTCTTTTGACGCTAGGTTTTCTAATTTACAACCAGACGATTTTTCTTTTATGAATAGTTCTGCTTTTTACAATAGAAACCAATACTATACCATAGGATTTAGTAAATATTTCATGAAGGCATATACTTATAAAATACAAGCTTCATATACTTATGTAAATGATGCTATGATTCGTGATCTAACTGGAAGTCCATTTCAAGGAAATGAAAATATTTTAAGATTAATGGTGCAAATTGCTTTTTAATGCAATATTTTGGATCCATACTGATATATATATATGTCTTTTCATTTTTTGGCTTTTCACAAGATTCCAAAAAAATAACTGCTAAATATTTTGCAGATTTTGATTTAGAAATATCTTCTCCAGCATTTTCTAAAAAAAAGGGTTTTACTAAATACCAAGAGATGGTATCTTTTTTAGATACTTTAAAAAAAAATCACCCAAACAAAATATCGGTAAATTTTATAGGCCATTCTCAAAATGGTTTAAAAATCCCTATGGTTTTTTTAGGAAATACCAATAGTGACTTTAAAGTGTGTTTTATGGGAGGTTTACATGGAAATGAACCTGCTAGTTCTGAAGGAATGTTATTTTTAATTAATAATCTTCTTAAAGAAGATTCTCTTAGATATCTTGTGGAAAACTTAAATATTGCTATTATCCCAATGGCTAATATTGATGGTTACCAGAATCAAAATCGATATGCATCTAACGGGGAAGATTTAAATAGAGACCAAACAAAATTCTCTAATCCGGAATCTATATTTATTAAAAAAGCTATAAACAAGTTTAATCCTGATTTAATGGTTGACTTTCATGAGTACAAACCCTACAGAGTTGACTTTGTCAATTTTGGAGAATATGGAACAACATCTATGTTTGATTGCATGTTTTTATATTCAGGAAATTTAAATACATCCAAAATACTTAAAGAAACTATTGAAGGTAAATATATTCCTGATGTAAGTGACAAACTAGATTATTATGGTTTAACCTATCACAATTATTTATCCTCCAAACATAAAAACAATAAAGTATATTTTAATTTAGGATCTGTAAGTCCAAGATCTAGCGCTACTTCTTACGCTCTAAGTAACACCATTTCTATGCTAATGGAAGTAAGAGGAGTTGGATTAAATAGAACATCTTTTAAAAGAAGAGTATTTACTACTTATTTACTGGCAAATTCTTTTTTAAAAACTTCTGCTGATAACAGTCCTGAAATTAAAAGTATTATTGAGAAATCTAGCAATTTTCCAAAAGACATTGTAATCAAATATAAAAAAGAGAAAAGTATTTATAAGTTAAATATGATTGATGTATATTCTAATAAAATTATACCGGTAGATATCGTTATGTATAATAATTTAAAATGCGATACTATTTTAAAAAGGAAAAGACCAAAATACTATATAATTGAATCAAGTTTAGATTTTGTAACTGACAAACTGGATATTTTGGGTCTTAACATTGATACACTTCAATACGATGAGCTTTTGAGTGTTGAATCTTATAAAATAGTTTCAGAAAAAAAATCTCCAATATTATTCCAAGGTTTTTATCCAAATATTGTAACAACAAGTATTTATTTAGAAGAAAAGTTATTTAAAAAAGGCACTTTTATTATTCCAATGGATCAAAGAAGATCTAATCTTGCTGTAGAAACTCTTGAGCCAGAAATGCTTTCAGGATTTTTAAGATTTAATGTTATTCAACCAAATGACATTAGTAAGATTCATAGATACCTTTTAAATAAAGAATTATGAAAAAAATAATATCAATTATTTCACTTTTTGCAATTATTTTAACAATTAATGCACAAGAATCTAATCAAAATATTTCAGCATCTTTTGATAAGAATAATGATTATACCTATAATTTAGGTAGTGGCATAGAGTTTAATTTTGACGATAGTACCCACTTGTTTCAGATTGGGGGAATGAGTCAACCAAGATATCTAAACACAAGAGTTAACGATTCAACTTTAAGTCCTGGAAATTATTTTGGTATTAAAAGATCTTATTTTAGTTTAAATGGTTCCTTGAATAAAGGAATGTTTTCTTTTCTTATTCAAACTAATTTTAGTGATTCTTATCCATTATTAGATGCCTGGGCTGGCTACCATCCAAATAGAAACATGAGTGTCTACTTTGGTCAAAGAATGTCTCCATTCAATAATTTATCTATGCAAATAATGGAATACAATTTACAATTTGCATCAAGAAATTATTTGAGTCAAAATTTTACGGAAAGCGGAAGGGAATTTGGCGTTTTTATAGAGAGTATTTTTTCTTTAGGTAATATTGGATTCAAGCCAATACTCGCAATCACAAGTGGAGATGGAAAAAATTCTTTTGGTGTTCTTTCAAATGATACAGACCAAGGTGGTTTAAAATATGGAGGAAGATTAAATATCTATCCTTTTGGATTTTTTAGAGAAAACAATGAATTTATTGGGCATGATATCTACAAAGAGAAATCTCATAAATTAATGATTGGTTTTTCAAGTAGTTTAAACCAAGGGTCAAGTCATTCAGTGGGTGAGGGTCACTATTTTCAAGAATTGCCACCAAATGGAACATTTATGTTTTTTGATACTAATGGTAATTTAAAATTGCCAAACTATCTTAAAAATTATGTGGATATTTTATACAAATACAAAGGTTTTAATATTCTATTTGAATATGTTAATACTGCTGCCTATAACTTAAAGGGAACTTCTTTAAACTCAGCTGGATCATTGCTTCTCGCACCTACACAAATAAGTCAATATTTAATTCTTGGAAATGCATTTAATATTCAAGGAGGTTATTTATTTAATAGTGATTGGTCATTGGATTTTAAATATGGAAGATCTTACTATGAGTTTGAAGAAACTTATTCTATTTTACAAAATCACGATTCTATGGGAGCTGGAATTACCAAATATTTTTCAAACAGAGCTGTTAAAACTCAATTAATGGCAGCTTATGTGAATTTCCCTGTTTTGGAAAGTCAAAATTCTTTGGCCATAGAATGTCTATTTCAAATTAAATTTTAAACTTATCTTAAGTCTTCGGTTATTAAATCAGCAACTTTTTGAATAACAGGTGCTATATTTTTTTCAGTTATAATATAATAGATTTTTTTACCATCTATATTTTCCCCTTCAAATCTTCTAGGTAATCCAATTGGGCTTTTTCCAGTAATCATAGAATAAAACACACAAGAAGCTAAATAAGTAGCATTTGGAGAAGGATGTTTATCATCGTCCATGTATAGATTGATTTCTGGATAATTTTCCTCGATATATTTAAATGCATTTCCAACAGGCACATAAATTGCCCGATTTATTCTTGACAAGGAATCAAGAATTTTCATTGTATTAGATTTTTTATTTTTTGAAATATTTTTTAAATGTGGATATTCCCAAGTACCATATATAAGTGGAATAGATTTATTTTCTTTAGCTAACTCAACAAATTTTCTAATATACTTAGAACAAGAATCTATATTTAGTAGAGGGTTTGTACTATGGTCATTTAAAACTAAATAATCATACTTTTCAATAGAATAATCTTCTTCACTATTTAGTTTCCAGTGCTTTGAAAGGTTGCTCCCTCCAATTGTTTTTTGGTCAACATTTATATTTTCATTTCTTTTGGAAAACATACATTCTAAAACTTGAGGTAAATTCCAATAAAAAGTAAAACTATTTCCAATCATTAATACCTTACGGGTTTTGGTACTATCTATTAGAGGCTTATTTAGTATAGAAAATTTGTTGTGTGAACAATGGCCTATTAAAATACTTAAAATAAATATTTTGGAAAGTAATATTTTAAAAAGAACTTCCATCTACTGTTGTTCCAGGTGAATATAAAGTTCCTGTACTTGCACTATCATGCTGTGTATAACTTCCATAAAGATCTGGAAATCTTGTATATGATTCATTTGGATTATTGGATAATAAAGTAATATCAAAACTAAATAGAACACTATCGTAGTTATTTTTAACTGTAAGAACATCTCCGCTATTATTCAGATTTAAAACTTGATCAGAAGCTGCAAAAACCAATGAACCCCCAAAATCACCATTTGGTATCCCACCTCCAAAAACAATTACAGCTTGTCCAGGATTTAAAATAGTATTTGAAGGGAATTCATGATTAGCAGTATTAATTGCTAGCCTATCTGCATCATATATCTTATATCCGGTAATATCTAGACTAGTTACTGAACTATTAACTAATTCTACAAACTCATCGTCATTAGCGTCTCTAATACCATCACCATTTGCGTCACCAGAATTACCACTTGGTGGATCATAGAGTACTTCGTTTAAAACAAACCCATAATAAACAGTATTTGCAGAACCTGATGTATCAATTGTATTATCTACAGTGACAACATCTTGTGTTTTTGCACATTGAAGATTTACAATAAATAATACAGTAATAAAAAAAGTAATTTGAAGGATTTTATAAAGAAATTTAAATTTCATTTTAAAAATTTAAATCAAATATAATTATTAATTTCACCAAAATGAAGGTTCTTAATTGCATAATTCTTACTATAATAATTGTTTTTTCTAGTTGCAGAAAAAATCATGATACAGGAAGTTCTTCTAATTTAAATCCATTTGAAAATAATAGTTATGGTATTTTTGAATTTAATGATTACCAACCACTTGCAGACAAACCATTTAATATTCATTTTTATATACCCTCGGATGTAGACAGAACCAATGCACCTATACTTTTTATCTTTCCAGGAATGAATAGGAACGCAGACGATTATTTAGATACTTGGATTCCTCTAGCTGAACAACATTCAATTATGGTTTTCTCCTTTGAATTCTCAGATTATTACTATCCTAATAGTACTTCTTACCAACTTGGATATGTAAGAGATTTCAATAATAATTTTACTAATGAAGATATTTGGACTTTTTCTTTAATAGAACCTGTTTTTGATATGATTAAAAATAACTTAGATTACAGTGGAAATCAATACAATATGTTCGGACATTCAGCAGGTGCACAATTTGTACATCGCTACATACAATTTAAACCAAATTCAAGAATTAATAAAGCTGTTTCAGCTAACGCTGGTTGGTATACCTTGCCAGATACTAGCATCTCTTTTCCATATGGATTAAAAGGTACTTCAATAAATTCAAACAATTTAGAAAATTCTTTTTTGAAAAATTTAGAGGTTCATTTAGGCCAAAATGATAATAATCCTAATGATCCTTTCCTTAATACAACAGATGGTGCAAATTCACAAGGAAATCACAGACTTTCAAGAGGGAAGTATTTTATTTTGAATAGTGATTCTGTAGCACAAAATATGAATTTCAATTCAAATTGGATAAAAAAAGAGGTTCCTAATGTTGGACATCAGCATGTATATATGGCTGCTTTTGCAGCGCAAGAATTATTTTAGTTAAATCTCAAAGTCGAAACCAGTCTTCTTAAGAATTTCGTATTTAACCTTATTGAAACTAAATAATTTTGCTGGTCTATGAGACACACTTTTCTGTGTGCCTCCAGTATCTGTTAACAACTTCATAGAACTTATCTTTTTTCTAAAATTTCTTTTGTCAAATTTCTTCTCTAAAATAGATTCGTATAGATTTTGAAGTTCTGAGAGAGTAAACTCATTTGGTAAAAGTTCAAATCCTACAGGCTTAGATTTTACATGATTAACTAATTTTTCTTTGCATGCAGCTAGAATTTTATTGTGATCGAAAGCTAATTCCCCAATTCTATTAACATTATGCCATTTAGCTTCAGATGCAAATGCTGATGGACTATTGTTTTTATTGGTTGGAGATAATTCATATTCCTTAATTCTAAGTAAACTATAATGTGAAATAGTAAAAACTCTTCCTAAAGGGTGTCTTCCTATATCGCCAAATGTTTTCACCTGTTCTGTGAAAATGTCTTCTAATCCAGTCATGTCTTTAAGAACTCTATCAACTGCTTCTTCTGTATTTTCATTTGGATGAACTAAATCACCAGGTAGTGCCCAGTAATCAACATAAGGATCTACACCTCTTTTAATTAGTAAGACTTTTAGTGAGTCTTGGTCATATCCAAAAATGACACAATCTACAGAAACGGAATAACTGAAATTATTTTTTACCATATTTTAAATTTAAAAAAAATATCAGTCTTTAAAAATTCTATCCTTTCCAAAGTATTCTGGAGACTGCACAGAAATAACTTTCATTGTTGACTTTGAGTTCTCTATCACACCATGCCAAGTATTTTTTGGAATAATAATCCAATCTCCTGCAGCAACTTTATATATAGAATCGTTTATTTGAAATTCTCCAATGCCCTTATCAATTAATACATTTTCATTATGATAAACATGTTTGTGAAGTTTAACTTTTTGTTTGATCCATATTGCAAAAGTGGAAGAAGAAGAATCACTAGAAATTTTCTTAACATGAATATTTTCAAAATCTTTTTCAGGAAGAATTTCATTAATAGAAGAAACAATATCCTGAGATTTAAATAAAAAGGGAATAAGTATTAAACCTAAAATGGTAGTCAATCTCATAAAATAATAAATTTATTAATGTTTTGATTTCCTTTAATAAATTCCTTTGCATGCATTTTTTTCTTTCCTTCTAGTTGTATTTCTACTAATTCTAAAGCGTTGGTATTAGTTCCTATATAAAGTTTATTTTCTTTTATTAAAATTGTTTTTTTAGGTGCTTTTAAATTACTTGTTTTCACTTTAAAAACTTTAAAATTAAGTTCTCTTCCGCTTTTCGACAACAGTGTCCAAGCACCGGGGTAAGGACAAAGACCTAGAATAAATTGTTTTATTGTTAAATCGTCTTTTAACCAATTAATTCTAGTGTTTTTTCTATGAAGCTTTGGGGCTGTTTTTTGGGATTCTGAGATTATTTGTTTTTTAGATTCTAAAGTTCCACTCTCAATTTCTGAGATTGTTCTAATTATTAGCTTAGAACCAATTTCCATAAGCTGGTCGTGAAGATCACCTGCTGTTTGACCATCTTTTATTTTGGTTTTTTCAATGAGTAATACATCTCCTGTATCAATATTATCATTAATGAAAAATGTAGTTACACCAGATTCTTTTTCACCATTTATAATAGCCCAATTAATTGGTGCAGCTCCTCTATAATTTGGAAGAATAGAACCGTGAAGATTTATAGTTCCTTTTTTTGGTATTTGCCAGATTATTTTAGGCAACATTCTAAAAGCAACTACAATAAATAAATCTGCATTTAAACCTCTAAGATCTTCAATTAAATTTTTGTTTTTTAATTTTTCAGGTTGAAATAACCTAATATTATTTTTATCTGCATATTGTTTTACATCTGATTGTTGTATTTTTCTTCCTCTTCCTGCAGGTTTATCAGTTGAAGTTACAACTCCAACTACATCATGCTTGCTATGAAAAATAGCATCCAAAGTTATAACTGCAAATTGGGGAGTTCCCATGAAAACTATTCTCATATTATTCAACTTTTAAAACCAACCCTTTTAAGTATTCGCTTTCTGGATGAAAAATATTAATAGGATGATCTGCTGGCTGGTGCATCTGCTTTAAAATGCTTACGTTTCTACCAGCAGCTATTGCAGAAGACAACACCATATGTCTAAATAAATTATTATCAATTACTTGAGAACATGAGAAAGTAAAAAGAATTCCGTTGGACTTTATTTGTTCAATTGCTCTTGTATTAAGCCGTTTATAACCTTGAAGTGCTTTGTGCTTGACTTTCATGTGTTTAGCAAAAGCTGGTGGATCTAGGATAATAATATCGTATTGTTCTTCAAGATTTTTCATGTATTCTTTAGCATCGTCTATAATAGACCTGTGATTATCTCTAAAATCACTAACAAAACTTAAATTTTCTTCCAATAAATCAATTGCTTTTTGTGAACTGTCCAAAGAATGCACCTCTTTAGCTCCATTATTTAGCGCATAAATAGAGAACCCACCTGAATAGCAAAATGTATTTAATATTTTTTTGTCTTTAGCTAATTCTCCAAGATATTGTCGATTTTCCCTTTGATCAATAAAAAAACCTGTTTTTTGACCATTTTCCCAGTCTATCAAAAATTCATTTCCATTTTCTATTACTTTTGTATTCGACAGATTCTTTTTTTGAAATAAGTAAGAGTTTTGAATTTTAAATTCTTCGATATAAACCTTGGGTATTGTTTTTTCACTTTTATCGTAAACAACCTCTAGAGGTAATAATTCAAGAATTATTTTAGTAAAAACTTCTTTATGTTTCCACATTCCAATAGAGTGAAATTGGAAAATTGCAGCTTTATTATAAATATCACAAATAAAACCAGGCATTTGGTCTCCTTCCGCGTGAACTAATCTGTAGACATTATTAGAAGGACTAATTTCAATAGTTTTTAATCTTTGTTCATATGCTTTTTTAATTTTTCTTTTCCAATATTCTTCATTGATTTCCTGTCTTTCAAAATCAAAAATCCTAACACTGATATTTCCTTCATTGTAATGACCAGTAGCTAAATAATTGTCTTTATTTGAAAATATCTCGACAATATCTCCATCTTTTGTCTCATTTTCTACATTTTTAATAGCCCCAGAAAAGACCCAAGGATGTTTTCTTAATAGTGACTTTTCTTTAGCTGGTTTTAGAGTTACTTTTTTCATGTAATTTTTATAATATATTAAAAGTCTATTGCTAAATTTGAATTAAATTATAATAAAATGAAATTCGGACAAGTTGATGATTTGGATATAGTAGATTTTTCTTTACCTACTTTAGATAAAATTACTAAAACAAATTTATCAAGTCTAAGAAAAGAGAACAATTTTAAATTTTATTTTGGTGCTCCTGGATGGTCGGATATTAAATATAAAGGAATTGTTTATCCTAAAAATACACCCTCCAAAAATTTCCTCTACGAATATTCAAATCAATTTAATAGTATTGAAGTGAATTCTACTAGGTATGGCACTCCTAAAAAGCATATAATTGAAAGATGGATTAATAGCGTAGGAGATGATTTTAAGTTTTCTATGAAAATTCCTCAAGTAGTTACCCATAGGAAAGATATTAACGATCACACAGCTAAGATGAAAACCGAAGAATTTCTTTCTGCAGTTGATCAGTTAGGTGATAAATCAGGAATAAATTTTGCTGTTATGGCAAAATATTTTAAATCTTCTCAATTTAAAGAATTAGAGTCTTTTATTAACTTCTGGCCAATAGATGCACCTTTAGCAATTGAATTTAGAAACCCGTCTTGGTTTGAAGAAAGTGTAAGAAAAGAATGGCAAGAGTTATTTACCACTAAAAATATTATACCAGTTATTACAGATACTCCTGGAAGAAGAGATGTTTTACATTTTAATCTAACCAATAAACATCTTTTTATAAGATATGTAGGAGATTTTAATCACCCGAGTGACTTGAAAAGAATAGAAGTATGGATCGATAAAATTGCAGAATTAGTAAATATAGGTATTGAAAATATATGGTTTTATGTTCATCAGCCTGGGGAAAATAGAGAGAGAATTTTATCTTTTTACAATAAACTAATTCCAAATATTAATTCTCTGTTAAACATCCAAATTTCTCAATTAACTAACTATAGTCAAATATAGTTAAGGAACTTGTAAATATAATATCCTACAATTTCATGAAACAGCACTTTCCAACTAAATAAAGTAGAGGATTGTGGGATAGTTATATATTCTAAATCAAAATGTTTCAAACTAGATTTTTTAATAAAAGGATCGATATTAAGATTAGTTTTTTTAAAACATGCCAAAGATCTTCTCATATGAAAATATGAGGTGATAATCAAACAATTAAGTTTTTTTTTGCATGAATTTGAGTCAATAGTTTCTCGCAGCAAATAGCATTTTCGTAAGTATTTTTTGAAGAACTCTCTGCTAAAACACAACTATCAGGAATACCAATTTGAATTAAGTATTTTTTTAAGATATCAGCTTCTTTGAGTTCTGATGTTAAACTTCCAGAAGCTCCAGAAATAAGTATTTTTTTAATAATACCCTTTGAATATAAATCTAAGGTATTTAATAGTCTGTCGTTATTAGCTGAAAATAAAATATTATTCTCATTAGATCTCAGATTTATCATTCCACCCATCACAATTCCATAATCATATTCTTCTTTTGTAGTTGTATATTTAACTGACCACAAATCATCAACAAAATCATAAATCAAAGAATTACTAAATAGTAATAGAAAAAAAAGTCCAAAAGTTAAAAATCTTCGTCTTAAGTATTTTCTTTTGTGCAAAAAGGAAACTATTAAAAAGGCAATGATCCAGAAAAATGGATCTATTAAAAAAGACAATATTTTAGATAATAAAAAAAACACTTGGCTAATAATGACTAATTTTGTGGATATTACGTTATTAATTATTACAATAATACTATACTAATTTAATTAAATGGATTTAAACCCTTATCAACCGAAGAATAAAATTAGAATAGTTACTGCTGCTTCTCTTTTTGATGGTCACGATGCTGCTATTAATATTATGAGAAGAATTATCCAATCAACAGGTTGTGAAGTTATTCACTTAGGTCACGACAGGAGTGTTGAAGAAGTAGTGAATTGTGCGATTCAAGAAGATGTACAAGCAATTGCTATGACATCTTACCAGGGAGGTCACAATGAATATTTTAAATTCATGTATGACTTATTGGCTAAAAGAGATGCAAGTCACATAAAAATATTTGGAGGAGGTGGTGGTACAATTTTGCCAGAAGAGATTATAATTCTTGAGGATTATGGTATAGAAAAAATTTATCACCCTGATGATGGTAGAAAAATGGGTCTACAGGGAATGATTAATGACTTAGTTAAACGATGTGATTTCATTACTGGTGAAAGGAAAATTAAAGTTCTTGAAAAAGTATCTCCAAAAAATCATCTAAAAATTGGTAAACTTATTTCATCTGCAGAAAATTTCGGAGAAGGTAATTTAGATATTCTTAATGAAATCAAAACTAAAATAGAAAAATCTAATATCCCAGTTTTAGGAATTACAGGAACTGGTGGAGCAGGGAAATCATCTTTAGTAGATGAATTAGTAAGACGTTTTTTACAAGATTTTAAGAATAAGAATTTAGCTATTATTTCAGTAGACCCATCAAAAAGAAAAACTGGAGGTGCTTTATTAGGAGATAGAATTAGAATGAATTCTATAAATAACAGTAAAGTTTACATGCGTTCTTTAGCTACTAGACAAAGTAATTTAGCACTCTCTAAACATGTTTCACAGGCTGTAGATATTCTTAAATATTCTCAATTTGATTTAATTATTTTAGAAACATCTGGCATAGGTCAATCTGATACGGAAATTTTAGATCATAGTGATGTTTCTCTGTATGTTATGACTCCTGAGTTTGGTGCAGCTACACAATTAGAGAAAATAGACATGTTAGATTTTGCAGATGTAGTTGCTCTCAACAAATTTGACAAAAGAGGATCTTTAGATGCAATTAGAGATGTTAAAAAGCAATACAGAAGGAATCACAATTTATGGGACGCAAAAGATGAAGATATTCCAGTTTATGGTACTATTGCTTCACAATTTAACGATCCTGGTATGAATAATTTATACAGGCATTTAATAGATTTAATCAATAACTCTTCAAAAATTGACTTTTCATCGTCTTTTAAAACTAATAAAGAGCTTTCAGAAAAAGTATTTATTATCCCACCTAACAGAATAAGATACCTTTCTGAAATTGCAGAAAACAATCGAGATTTTGATAAAAGATTAAATCAACAAATAATACTAGCTGATAAATTGTATGTCCTAACTCAGGCTTTAAAAGAGATAACCAACGATAATAATACTGTTAAATCTATTCTGACCAATAAAATTGAGCAAATTAAATTAGATTTCGATGCAAGAAATCAAAAAACTATTGATGAATGGAGTGGATTTTACCAGACTTATAAAGATGATTTTTTTAAATTTAAGGTAAGAGATAAAGAGCTGAAAATAGCTACAACAACCAAATCTTTGTCTAATTCAAAAATTCCAAAAGTTGCATTACCTAAGTTTACTTCTTGGGGAGATATTATCAGGTGGGTTAACCAAGAAAATGTTCCTGGTAAATTTCCATTTACTGCTGGTTTATTTCCTTTTAAAAGAGAAGGAGAGGACCCTACAAGAATGTTTGCTGGAGAGGGTGGACCTGAAAGAACCAATAAAAGATTTCATTACTTAAGTTTTCAGATGCCTGCAAAAAGACTTTCTACAGCATTTGATTCTGTAACTCTTTACGGAAACGACCCAGGACTAAGGCCAGATATTTTTGGAAAAATTGGAAATGCAGGAGTTTCAATATGTTGTTTAGATGATGCTAAGAAGTTATACTCAGGTTTTGATCTTTCGTCAAATACTACATCAGTAAGTATGACTATTAACGGACCCGCACCAATGCTTCTTGGCTTTTATATGAATGCTGCTGTTGATCAAAACTGCGAAAAGTATATCCAAAAGAATAATCTTGAAAATGAAGTACAGAAAACAATTGAAAAGATTTATGGTACTAATCCTATTCCTAAATATCAGGGAGATTTACCAAAAGGAAATAATGGACTAGGTTTGATGTTGCTTGGTGTGACTGGTGATCAAGTTCTTCCTGAAGATATTTATAATAAAATAAAAGACAATACACTGTCACAAGTTCGTGGAACAGTGCAGGCCGATATTCTTAAAGAAGATCAAGCGCAAAATACTTGTATTTTTTCTACAGAATTTGCATTGAGACTAATGGGAGATGTACAGGAGTATTTTATAAATAAAAAAATTAGAAATTTTTATTCTGTTTCAATTTCTGGTTACCATATTGCAGAAGCAGGAGCAAATCCTATCACTCAGTTGGCATTTACATTGTCAAATGGTTTTACATATGTGGAATATTATTTATCTAGAGGGATGTCAATTGACGATTTTGGACCTAACTTATCCTTCTTCTTTTCTAATGGCATCGATCCAGAATATGCAGTTATTGGCCGAGTTGCAAGAAAAATTTGGGCAAAAGCCATGAAATTTAAATATGGAGCCGATGAAAGGGCCCAAAAGCTAAAATATCACATTCAAACTTCTGGAAGGTCACTCCATGCTCAAGAAATAGACTTTAATGACATTAGAACAACTCTACAGGCATTATATGCAATCTATGACAATTGTAATTCTTTGCATACCAATGCATATGACGAAGCCATAACTACACCAACTGAGGAGTCTGTAAGAAGAGCAATGGCTATTCAGCTCATTATTAATAAAGAGTTGGGGTTAGCTAAGAATGAAAACCCACTACAAGGCTCTTACATAGTTGACGATCTTACAAATTTGGTAGAAGAAGCTGTATTGATAGAGTTTGATAGAATTAACGAAAGAGGTGGAGTCTTAGGTGCCATGGAAACCATGTACCAAAGAAGTAAAATACAAGAAGAGTCACTCCATTACGAGACACTAAAGCACACTGGCGAATTTCCTATAATTGGAGTTAATACTTTTTTAAACTCTAAAGGTTCTCCTACAATTATCCCCGGAGAAGTTATTAGAGCTAACAATGAAGAAAAAGAACAGCAAATTAAAATGCTTAATGATTTTCAGGAGTTTAATAAATCTTATTCGGATAAAGCTCTTGAAAAGGTGAAATATTCTGCAATTAATCAAGAAAATATATTTGAAGAATTAATGGAAGCATGTAAATATTGTTCTCTTGGAGAAATTACCAAGGCATTATTTGATGTAGGAGGTCAATATCGAAGAAATATGTGATTTATTGGTATTCGTAACAACCAAGATCATTAGGGATAGAACGAGTCCTATTTAGTATATCATCATATATATTAGAACTTTTCCCAAAATCTATTATTTCAGAAGAATCAGTTAGTTCAAAATTCCATTCCTCTGAGTTTTTAAAGTGTATTCTAGGATTAAATAGACAATTATTTAATACAATATTTTCTATTGTATCTTCTGTTTTTAAAGAGCAATGATCAAATAATACATTAGTAAGAATTCCGGAAATATCGTATCCCAATGTATCACATACAAAATCAGTTGTTGAATTACCATCTATTATGCAATTGGTGAAGTTGGCTTGATTAAATGGTCTGAAAATAGTTTGTCCATTGGAACTTTCATAATAATCTTTAAATACAAAAGCTGGACTTGTCCTATATCCACTACTATAATTTGAAATAGTACAATGTTCAAAATTAATATTTCCCCCAATGCTTATAAATGCCGAGTAGTTGTTGGAATTTGCAAATAAACAATTGGTAGCTGACAAATTTGACCCTTGGGATAGTATATTGGAATACAAAGAGTTATGTATTTTTACTTTATGTAAAGATACATAGTTATTTAAAGAAAAAGTATCTACCTGAATACCTACTATTGCATTTTTAATTTCTGCGTGAGTTATTGTAGAATTAAGAGCATTAGAAAAATAAAGCCCTCTCCATTGTCCAGCAATTGAATCTGCTGAGTAGAGTAAGTAATCCTCAGTCCTGTCTTGTTGAAAAACTACTGGATTATTTAAATTCCCATTGACGTTTAAAGTGCTTTTGTAAACATAAAGTACAGCGTTGGAGTGTCCATGTATTTTAGTTCCTTCTTCAATAGTTAATGTTAAATTAGAGTCTAAACTGGGGTAACCAACGGCAGCTAACCCATATATTACATGGGGTTTGTCATTAGTCCATATACCTTGAACAATTTCATTTACATGAAAATAAGCATCTCGTCCCCAGGCATTTAGAACCACTTTATTGAAATTGCCATTGGTTTCAAAAATTATTTGATCTTCTACTACTAAAGGAAGTGAAGTGCCGTTAGGGTCTATAGTTACTTCAACAAATATGAAAACACTATCGCCAGCAAGTATAGATATATCATTAAAAAGTATTCCTGATTCACCATCAATATTTATTCTAAAAGGTGAATTGGTTCCGTTTTGTAAAGATATCTTACTAATATTTATTGTTCCAGAGTTATGATTGTAACATTTAAATCTTTTAGTGGTTGATCCAATGGTTGTGAAAAGTGTGTCAAAGAGGATAGTGTCTGTAGAAGTTTCAATATTAAAATTAGAGTTGGTGAGTAAATTGTTTTTTTTACAGCTTACTATTTGAAGAGATGAAAATATTATTATTGAATATATTAAATATTTAATTTTCATAATGTTGTGCAATATATATACAACTCAGAAAACTTTAATTTATTTTTAATCTTATTATTTTTTGTTAATCTAATTTAAAGATTAAATTTGTCATCATTAAATCTTGAAATGAAAAAAGATATACATCCAGAAAATTATAGACTAGTTGTTTTTAAGGACATGTCCAATGACTATTCTTTTGTAAGTAAAAGTTGTGCACCTACAAGTGAAACTATGAAATGGGAAGATGGTAACGAATACCCTTTAATTAAATTAGAAATCTCCCATAAATCTCATCCATTCTTCACCGGTAAAATGCAATTAGTAGATACTGCTGGAAGAATAGATAAATTTAAAACAAGATATTCCAAACAAAAGAAATAATACTTTAGTATTATTCTTTATATTTATAAATTAACTTTCTTATGTAGGTTTTTTTATAGTCATATGCCAGAAATTGTAAAATATGTACTTTTTGATGGTTATCACCATCAAAAGTTAAAACCATTAACCTTAACTAGACCTGTTGCAGATTTAAGAGTAGGAATTTTTACAATGCAAGAAAAATGGTCCTTGTTTCTTAAAGGTAAAGTGGCAGTAAGAACTAAAGATTACTTAAGAAAAAAATTTAATTCTCACCTTACTTCAGCTAAAATTGGTATTTCAGCATCTTTATTTCCATCCCTTGATTTTATTGATGCATTAGATTCTATTGAAGAGAATACTATTATTATGAAAAATGGAAAGGTCCTTGCTATCTCTCCATTGCCTGAAGACAACGATGAAATTGATTCTAAGCTAAGTAGTTATAGAATAGTTCAATATACTGGAGAAATTCAATCTATTGAAAAGCCAATGGATATTTTTATTTTAAATGCGTTAGAAATTAATAGAGATTTAAATTTCATCCAAAAAGAAAACACCCATTGTAATAATTATGGAACTGGAAATTTATTTATTGGGGATGATATTTATATTGAAGATGGGGCTATAATTAATGGAGCTACTTTGAATAGCATTGACGGTCCTATTTATATAAGTAAAACAGCAGAAGTAATGGAGGGTAGTAATTTAAGAGGTCCTTTGGTCATAATGGAAAATTCTGTTATAAAAATGGGTTCAAAAATTTATGGTGCAACTACTATTGGTCCTAGTTGTAAAATAGGTGGAGAGTTGAGTAATGTAGTTTTTCAAGGTTTTTCAAATAAAGCGCATGATGGCTTTTTAGGAAATAGTGTAGTTGGTTATTGGTGTAATTTTGGTGCTGATTCAAATTCTTCCAACTTAAAAAATAATTATAGTGAAATTAAATCTTGGAATTATCATACTGAAAAATTTGAGAACACAGGAACAATGTACTGCGGTTTAATAATTGGTGACCATTCCAAATGTGGAATTAATACTATGTTTAATACTGGAACAGTAGTAGGGTCCTTTGTTAATGTTTTTGGATCTGGATTTCCTTCAAAATTTATTCCTTCTTACTCTTGGGGGGGAGAAAACACCTTCGAAAATTACAAATTTGAAAAAGCTATTGAATTAGCCAACATTGTAATGAAAAGAAGAGGGGTTGAGTTAGATGAATTAACTATAGAGATTTATAAATCTTTTTTTAAATAACTATATATTAATATAGTTTGGCACACCAATTGAAGAAGAAGAATAGGTGTATTTAATTTCATTCTAAAAATCTCTTATTTAGAATAATCCAACTTTTAAATTACATCAGTAACGACATATTGTCATTAAATGTTAAAAAAACAAAGTAATGAGTGACTTTTTTGCAGAAAAAAATTGGAGTGGGTTTAGTGATTTAATTAATAGAGAAACAGAGTTTATTCCACTGATATCTTCCGAAGACGAAGATAGAATGAATCTAGAAGAGGTGCCAGAGAAATTACCTATTCTTCCTCTTAGGAATAATGTTTTGTTCCCTGGGGTTGTTATACCAATAACTCTTGGAAGAGATAAAAGCATAAAGCTTATTCAGGATGCAAATAAAGGCAATAAAATTATAGGGGTAGTTTCGCAAATAGACCCTAAAGTTGAAGAGCCTAGATACAAGGATTTGCATCAAATTGGAACTGTTGCACAAATAGTCAAAATGTTGAAAATGCCCGATGGAAGTAGTACCATTATTATTCAAGGTAAAAAACGATTAAAATTAGTTCAAGAAATCTCAGATGATCCTTATTTAATGGCTTCTATTGAAGAATTTGACGAAAAAAGTTTAAAAAATGTCTCTAAAAAGTCTGTGGCATTATTCGATACTTTAAAGGATATGGCTTTAAATATCATTAAAAACTCTCCAAGCATTCCCTCAGAAGCCTCATTTGCAGTAAAAAATATTGAAAGCCCTAACTTCTTGGTAAATTTTATTAGTTCTCACATGAATGCAGAAGTAGGTGAAAAGCAAAAAATGCTTGAAGTTCCAAATATTAATGATAGGGCAGAACTCTTACTTAAGCATCTTAATAAGGAATTACAGATGCTTGAATTGAAAAATGATATACAATCCAGAGTTAAAACAGATTTAGACCAACAACAAAAAGAATATTTGCTTCACCAGCAGATGAAAGAAATTCAAAACCAACTTGGTGAAAATCCAGTTCAGCAA
>MDSY01019539.1_pt1 | contig 19553 bp, 18 predicted proteins | sample 811131 | NCBI WGS metagenome assembly MDSY01 (sample SAMN05326643, study PRJNA326480) | marine metagenome | isolation source: seawater | place: Atlantic Ocean: South West | collected 2010
AGTTTTTTTTTATTAATTAAACTTTTTTTAACTATGTAGTGCCAAATTATCATAGGTCGAAAATTTAGCTTATTGATGTATGAAAAAAATTTATTTGAATCTAGTGGTTGAGAATCTTTATTTTTAAATAAAATTTTATTATTAAATGGAAAACCATCAGAATTATATCTCCCAATTATCACCTCTGTTTCAGGGTTTGTAGCAATTAATTTTTCTAAGTTTTTTAAACAACCAGGATAAAGTAAGTCATCGCTGTCTAAAAATAATATATATTTTCCTTTTGCTGCAATAATTCCATTATTTCTTGATATTGAAACCCCTAAATTTTTTTTGTGTATAATAATTTTTACTAATGGGTTTTTTTTAAAAGAATTACAAATTTTCAAACTTCTATCTGTAGAACAGTCGTCTATTAAAATAATTTCTGTTTTAAGATGTTTTTGATCTAAAATACTTTTAATACATCTTTCTAAAAAAAGCTCAGTGTTGTAAATTGGAATAATAACACTGAATAGCGGCATGAAAATATTTTAGTTCTAATATTTTGGAATTGGTAATGGCTTTCTTGTCTGTATCGCAGCTTTAATTTTTGGTGCCAGGTGATCTCTTCCATTGCAATGTTTACATGCTTCTAAATATTTTTTATTTCTGTGAAGTTGTTCAACTGCATCTTTAATTTGATGTATTGTTTTATTGTCATCACCCAAGTCTACTACGTCGTCTTTATTTGGTGGAATAGCATTTAGATTATGGGCGTTTGCTGAGAATGGACACCTGTATAGTTTTCCATTTAATATTGTTGTTTTGTCAATCATGCAACAATTGTTAAACTTATCAACTAGCTCTTCTTCAGTTGCATTTTGATATCTAAGTTTACCAGAGTCTGTCCAAACTGGCACAACGGATGTGTATCTAATATTGTTTGCTTCTAACAATTCAATCAATTCATCTTTTCTTTTAGAGAGATCTCCATAATCAGTTATCTCTACAAAAATTTTATCATTTTTAAGACAATCAAAATTTTCTCCTTTCGGAACAATAGTAGCGTTAGTATAAATTACTATTTCTTTAATAGTCTTGTACTCTAATAATCTATTTATTACTTTTCCAATTTGCTTATTTATAAATGGCTCACCACCAACTACTCTAAATTCATAAATAGTATCTACAACCTTCATTAATTTATCTATAGATTTAAAAAGCAATTCAGTATCACTATTTCTTGGAGTTAAGTAATATTGCATTAAATTTGAACAACTTTCACACTTCATTGAACAAGCTTCTGTAACTGTAATATCAACATATTTTACTTTAACTGAGGATGAGTCTTCTATTGTCAAAGTATCACATTCTGCTTTGTATATATCTACTCTTCTTCTAATTTCATGGGCACTCATACCAGTATCTATTTTACTAAAATCAGTATTTTTAAAAAGATTTACAGAGTTATGAATATTTTTTATTTTTATTTTTTCCAACTGTGGTAATATTTGATAAACAACCCATGCACCAATAAATACATTAAGCTCCGGATCAAGTTTTTTTAATTCTTTTGAGGGTATAATCGGAATATTAAAAATATTTTTTTTATTTAAAGATTCTTCTGAGTCATCACAAAAATAGTCTATTTTTATACCAGCATTTTTCAAGGCATAATAAGTTAAAGCTCCTATTTTTTTTGTACCAAATATAACTAATGGGGCTTTACTATTTTTTAACTCTCTTATTAAATGATTAAATTCAAAGTTTTTCATAAGTAAATTTTAATTATAAGTTTTAATTATTAAGATGGCAAATTAAATGCGAGAAATTTTATTTTATCTCTTAAACTATTTAAAATTCTTAATAACCGCCTTCATCCACGGTCCCATATCTTTGTAATGAGCTGTTGTGATTATATTTTTATCAACGACAGCAGGTAAATCAGTATAAATTGCTCCAGCATTTATTAAATCATCCTTCATGCTGTAATAGCCTGCAATTTTTCTACCCTTAACAATTTTTGCAGAAATTAATAATTGTGCACCACTACAAATACAAGCAATAATTTTATTTTGGGCATCAAAGTCACTAATAAATTTAATAATATCTAAATTTTGCCTTACCTTTTCCATAGCTTTAACTCCACCTGGTAATACTAAAATATCATAGTCATTTGGACTTACTTCTTCAATTTTTTTTACTTTATGGTTTTTATTTGGAGGTAAATCGGTGCCTAAAAAACCTTTAACTGGTTTTCCTTCAAGTAAACACACGTCAACTTCAAAATCTTCCTCTAATAATCGATAGTAAGGGTATATAAATTCATGATCCTGAGCTAAATTACCAGAAATAATAATACTTTTTCTCATTAGTCTAAATAGTTACTACTTAATTCATCTCTTGGCAAGAATGGGTACATATCCTCAAATTCAGTTGGAATACTTTTTCCTGATGAATTCCGTCTATTGATAGCTTTTGGAATTTGTTCTTCATCAGGATTCATAATTAATTCACAAATTACAGAATTTTTACTTTTTAAAATTTTACTAATTTGTTTACCTAAATTTTTATGATTCTTAATTTTTTTGTAATTTATATTGTGAGCTCTAGCTATTTCGCTATAGTTTGGAAATGATAGACCACTATTTTTATCTGCGCCCATAATCCGACCTTTGAATCCTAATATTTGCGTCTGTTTAATAGTTAAGTAGCCACCGTTATTAAATATAAAAATTTTTAAAGGTATTTTATTATGCATTATTGTTGCAAGTTCTTGAATATTCATTTGAAAGCCGCCTTCTCCTGATAAGCAAATAATATTAGGATTTTTTTTTTTTGCATAATATGTACCAATCGCGGCGGGTAAACCCCAGCCCATTGGAGCGTGTCCAGAATTTGTATAAAAATTTTGATTATCTTTTATTTCAAAGGCTTGGTGTGAGGTTGTAAAAGAAAAACCCATATCGGTTATAATTGAATCATTTTTTTTTGCTAATTTAGATAAAGTTTTTATAAAAAAATATGAATTTACATATTTTTTTTCATTTATCATTTTATCAATTACAATAGGGTATTTGTTTCTGATTTCAGAACAATAATTTAACCATTTTTTATTAGAACTATATTTTTTTACTTTTTGAAAAAGTTTTTGTAAAAAAAATTTTGCATCACTTTGTATTCCTAAATCTATTTTTAAATCATTTTTTTTTAATTCATGCAGATCAATATCAACCATTGCTTTAAATTTAGACCTTGATGCAAATTTTTTTGTATTATATCCAGTTACCATAAAGGGGAGTCTAGTTCCTATTGATAGATAAAAATCACAATTTTGAACAATAAAATTAGATCCTCTTTCTCCAAATGCTCCAGGTCTACCACAATACATTTTATGATCATGTGCAATAATATCATCTGCGTTCCAAGTAACAACAAACGGTATTTTATATTTATTAAAAAATTTTTTGACTAATTTTTCTGAATTTGAAAGCCTAATACCATGACCTAAGTGTATTAGAGGTTTTTTTGAATTTTTTAATATTTTAACTATTCTATTTACTTTAGAGTCGATTGAAAAAATAGTCTTTTTAGGTTTAAATTTTTGCTTAGATATTTTTTTTTCATCAATCATCGCATTCTGTATATCTGCTGGTATATCTATAAAAACTGGACCAGGTCTTCCTGATTTACTTATTGCGTATGCTTTCTCTAAATAAAAATTAATACTGTTTGGATCAGTGATCATTTTAGAAAATTTTGTTATTGGTTTGACAAGATCTATAATGTTGATTTCTTGAACTCCTATTTGTCTCTTTTTAGTTTGTTTTATTGTTTGGCTTAAAAAGACTTGTCCTGAAACAAACATCACTGGAACTGAGTCTATCCATGCAGAAGTAACGCCTGTAATTGTGTTTGTTCCTCCTGGCCCAGTAGTAACAAAACAACATCCAACGTTTTTTTTTGCTCTTGCATAACTTTCTGCTGCAAAGGAAGCTGCTTGTTCGTGGTGGTGAGAAACATATTCAATTTTCTTTGATTTATACAGCGCATCACATAAAAAAATTGACCCACCACCACTGACAGTGAAAACAGTAGTTATACCTTTTTTTTCAAGAAATTTTATTACGTAGTCAGCTAATCTTATCATTTACTATTTTTTTAAAACTTTAACGATACTTAATTGTTTTTTAATCTTAAATACTTTTGACAAAACCTTTAAATCATTTGTCCGTATTATGTCACCATAAGACAAGACATTTCTTCCATTTTTGTCCGATACAGCTCCATCTAATATGGCAAATATAGTATTTGCTTTGTTTTTAAGAAGTTTGTTAAAATTTTTATGAACTTCTAAAGACATATCAACGTTGTCAAATTTATAATTTTGATTGACTCCAATTTTAGGTTTTTTAAATTTGATGAAATTAGAATTTATATTCTGTGTAAATTCTTTTCCTTCATAAGATTTATTTCTACGTCCGTACACATCTTTAAACCTAACTAAATCTTTTTTATCAACCGGCGTTTCAAATTCTAACGCTAGAAGTCCTTTTTTTGACAAAGATTTTATAGAATGAAATAGTCCTCTTGCTATCATACGTTTTGATGGAGACAAATGTACCTCAGTATTTTTCTTTCTCAGACCTAACTGAAATAAAGCTTTTCCATTTAAAAGAATAAAACCACTTTTTTTTTGTGGATGACAATGTAATGAAGTTGTTTGTTTATAATTAATTTTTAAAAGAGTTACCGAAAGATTATTTTTGTTTCTATAAACCACGTATTCATATCCCCATGGTTTTTTTACTAATTTGTTATCATATAAACTATCTTTTTTTTTCATAAAATTTAATTATTATAAAAATATTTAATTTTTTTAGCTATATACTCAATTTGTTTTTTTTTTAAGTACTGATGAATGGGTATTGTTAATAATTTTTTTGCCTGGCTGTTGGCATTTTTAAAGTTTTTTTGGGATAATTTCATATTTATGGCTGCTTTTTGCATGTTAAGAGGGATTGGATAGTGAATTTTAGTTTCTATATTGTTTTTTTCTAAATATTTTTTTAATAAATCTCTTTTTTCAAATAAGCACATATAAAGTGCATAGGTTTCCTTGTAGCCCTTTAATCTTTTAGGGATGGTAACGTTGGGATAAAGATTAGATAAAAGTTTATCCATTTTTTTTGCATTTTCATTTCTTTTTTTTATAACATTATTAATTTTTTTCAAACCTTCTAGGGCAACTACTGCCTGAAAAGGTTGTAACCTAGCATTTACTCCCCAAAATTCTATTCTATCTCTGTCAATCATGCCATGATTACGATATTTTTTTAACCAGTGAAAAATTTTCTCATTATTTGTTGTTACCATTCCTCCGTCACCCATTACATTTAATGATTTAAGTGGGTGCATACTGAAAGCATTAACTTCTCCAAAAGTACCTGGTGATCTACCTTTAATTTTAGCACCAATTCCCATACACGCGTCTTCGACAATCTTAATTTTGTATTTTTTAGCAAGTTTAACGAGTCTAAACATGTCTGGAGATGCCCCTCCCCAATGTACTGGCATAATTATTTTTGTCTTTTTATTAATTTTTCTTTCTATTTGCTTGATATCAATTTGATATCTAGAATCACAATCAACTAAAACAGGTTTTGCTCCACAGGCAACTATTGCGCCTACTGTAGCATAGAAGGTATTACATACTGTTATTACTTCATCTCCTTGCTTTACTCCTAAGACTTTAAGACATAAAATTAATGCATCAGTACCATTGTTGGTTGAAATACAATATTTAGCTTTGATATATTTGGCAAATCTATCTTCAAATTTTTTAACAAATGGCCCTAATGTAAATTCTGTAGTTTTAGCTAATTTCTTCCACTCAGAAATATATGGATTTATATTTTTGAATTGTTCGTTTAAATAATTAAATGGTACTTTCATATCTATTTATAAAAACTATTTATTTTATTTGCCACTTGGTTTATTTCTTTTTTAGTTAAATGTTGATGATGTGGAAAAGATAAAACCTGTTTTGTTAATTTCTCGGCTACCGGAAAATCTCCTTTTTTATAACCTAAAAATTTAGTAGCTTTATGAAGGTGGAGCGGAGTTTTGTAATAAACTAAAGACTGTATATTATTTTTTAATAAATATTTTTGTAACTTGTCTCTATTATCACATAAAGTGATGAACATTACATGGGCGTCTATAAAATTCTTTTTTGTTTCAATAATCTTGACTTTTTTTGAAGAGATTAGTCTTTTATACAGTTTTACATTGTTACTTCTTCGGTTGATAATATTTTTTAAACGCTTTAACCTAAAGGTTAAAATTTCAGCTTGTAGTGAGTCAAGCCTTGAATTAACTCCAACTATCTCAACGTTGTCTCTGCCTTTTAAGCCATGATTTCGATAAAGTTTTATTTTTTCATAAAATTTTTTTTCATCGGTAACGACAAACCCTCCATCACCCATAGCATTAAGATTTTTTAGTGGGTGTGTTGAAAAGGCTGAAATTTTTCCAAAAGTCCCAGAGTGTTTTTTCTTGTAATATGAACCCATAGCTTGAGCTGCATCTTCAATTATTAAAAGATTATATTTTTTTGCAATTTTTATAATCTTATCCATGTCACATAGTCTGCCAGTCCAATGTACAGGCATTATTGCTTTTGTTTTTTTTGTTATAGCCTGCTCTATTAAATCAGGGTTTATATTTAAATCTTCTTTAACATCTACAAATACTGGTCTTGCTCCTACGTGTATTATTGAACTTGCAGAAGCTATAAATGAAATAGGAGAAGTTATAACTTCGTCTCCTTTAGAAATACCTGCGGCCCATAATGACATCATTAAAGCATCTGTGCCAGAATTTAAGCCTAGGCAATATTTTGCACCGACAAATGCACATATTTTTTTTTCAAATGTTTCTACTTCTTTAGTCAAGACTAGGTTTCCTTTAACCAAAACCTTTTTTATAGCTTTCATTATTTCATATTTTTCTTCCTGAAATCTTTTTTTTAAATCTATAACTTCTATTTTCATTTTATTTGAGAGATGTAATCTTTTATTCCCTTGTTTATTTTTGTTATTTTTATTTTCTTAAACTTTTTTTTTAATAAACTATTATCAAATGGTCGATGACCGTTGTGCGGCATTGGTCCAATTCTTTTTAAATTAAATATTGTTTTTTTATTATTAGTTATCTCGTTTGTTATTTGTGCTATTTTTAAAAAAGAATACACTTTTCCTGTGACGCCATTAATTATACCTGTTGCTCTCATTAAAATACACTTAAATAATATTGAAATTAAATCTTCAACATAAATATGATCTCTTCTTTCCTCTCCTTTTCCGAATAAATAAATTTCTTTTTTCTTAATTGCTAGATTCACAAATCTATTTGGACCATATCCATTATGAGTATCTCCTAGCCCATAGACTAATGTAGGCCTTACAATACAAAGACGATTTTTAAAAAAAGATTTCAAAATTTTTTCTCTATATAAATGCATTTTTCCATGTAGAGATGTTGGTCTTGTAGGAGAGGTTTCTTCTATTTTTTTATTTATGTCTGAGTAAACAGCATCAGAGCTTACATATATCAAATTATTAATATCTTTTTTAGATATCGCTTCACAAACATGTCTACAAATAAGTATGTTATTTTTTTTCATCATTTGATTTTTCACAGGAGCTTCTGCGGCAATAAAAATAATAACATCTTGATCTTTAATTATATTTCTCATGTACTGGATAGATTTTTTTTTCCTAAGATCTATATTTTTTTTACCTATTTTTAAAAAATTTATTTTTTTTACTTTCAATTTTTTTTGTAAATTTCTGGATATGATTCCACTAGTTCCAAGTATAATAACTCTTTTTGGATTTTTTGAACTATTGTTTAAAAATTTAAATTTCAATTTTTGCACCTAAAGTAAAATATTCTTTAAAATTTTTTTTAATAAATAGTTTTGTAAGTCCATACGGATCTATTATTATTTTTTTTTTTAGATTAATATTTTTCATATATGTTTTAATTTTTTTAATTTCTTTCCAGTCTGTCATAAAAATAATTATATCAGAATCTTTAAATACTTTTTTAAAATTTTCAGTTTGTATAAAATTTAAATTTTTCTTTTTAACTTGAATTAAAGGGTCGTAAGCTAGTATTTTGTTATTTTTTATCTTTTTAATAAGATCAATTGCTGGAGAGTTTTTTATTGAATCTGTTTTATCTTTATATGCTAGACCCAATATTCCAATTGTCATATTTTTTTTTATTTTTTTTATCAATAGTCTTTCGGCCCATTTATTCATAAACTTAGAATTTTTTATTAAAGAATTTATTAAATTTAATCCATATTTATCCTTTTTCATTATCGTCTTTATGGAAAACAAATCTCTTTCAATGTTGCCACCAGATATGCCTAAACCAGGTTTTAAATAAGCATATTGACCTATTCTTTTGTCTAACCTCAATGCAGGAATTATTTGAGACCAGTCTGCAGATACTAGCTTGGATGCTCTTGAAAGCATATTTGAAATAGTTACCGATGCGGCTAAAAAAATATTTATTGATATTTTTGTTAGTTCAGCACTTTCATAGTTCATTTTAATTATTGGACAACTAAACTTTTTTAAAAAATTCATATATTTTTTACTAATTTTATTTGAGCTCGATCCTATAATTATTCTTTCAGGTTTTAGAGCACGAGATATTGCCTGACCAAAAATTAGAGTTTCAACTTGATAAAAAAGTCTATTTTTATAAAAATTAATTCCTCTTGTAAAACCTGGTTTTACTTGTGAAAGAATTATAAGATTAGCTGTTGAGTTAATATGTTTTTTAGTTTTGTTTATTAAATCCAGCAATAAATTTGTATCTGCATATCCGTAACTATCTGTTTTAAGATCTAAGGAAATAAATATTAAATCTAATTTTCTAATTTCTGCAAAATTTGATGAAAATTTAATTTTTTTTTTGTTTTTTTTAATAGTTTTTTTTAATAATGGTTCGTTATAATTGATAATATAATTTTTTAATTCATTTATTTTTTTTTTATTTTCATCAAAACCAATTACGTTAAAATTTTTTTCTGCTATTGCAGCTAGATAATTTATTCCTAGATGTGTCATTCCTACAAATCCTATTTTCATAATTAAAATATTTTATTTAAATTAGTATTAATAATAATATCTTTAGTTAAATTTGTTTTAGATTTTCTATTAACTTTATTAAAAAAAAATTGATTTTCTTTTTGCCACGTGGGATCTCCTTTTTTAAAATTTATAATTTTTTCATTTGGTTTTCCTGATGGAAATTTTCTCTTTCTAATAAAAACTTGACTATTTGACCATTTACACAAAGAATTAATGTGTAAAGAACCTTTTGATCCTATTAAATCTAATATAAAAGAATTTTTCCACATTGTATAACTCATCTCTAAATTTACGTTTATATTTTTGATTCTAATATTTAACAAAGCTTGATCAGGGCTTTTATTCTCAAATTTATTATATTGAATAAGATTTATTTTTTTTATTGGACTGTCAAAAAGAAAGAGGCATATGTCTAGCAAGTGCGAACCAAGGTCAGTTATTATTCCTTTTTTTTTGTCTCTCCATTTGCTTTTTTTTACTAATAATGCCGTGCCATTTCCATAAAATAATCTAGCTGAATAAATTTTTCCAAGAGTTTTTTTTTTAATAATTTCTTTGGCTTTAATTATAGAAGGCTCAAAACGGTGATTGTAAGCAGTATAAACAAACACTTTATTTTTTTTAGCTAAATTTTCTATTTCTTTTATTTGGTAGTTTTTAGCAATTAATGGTTTTTCCACTAATACATTTTTTTTGTATTTTAATGCGTATTTAATTAATTTTATTTTTTTACTGTCAGGTGTACAAATATAAACACTGTCATATGAGTTCAAGGGCACATCTTTAAGTTGTTTAAAATTTGTTTTTTTTTCTGGATCAACAGATAAAATAAAATTTTTTTTTAAAAATTTTTTTCTTTTGACGCCCTGTACGCCCATACCTACGATGACTACTTTCATTATTTAATTAGATATTAAACCCCGAAGATTTTTCAAGACTATTGATCTTTTCAATGATCATATTTCTTTTAACAGCTATATTACCTTCCATTTCACATTCACAAGCTGCTGCAATTGATCCTAAAATATTTGCCGGAACAATTGATTTGGTTAGAACCAAAGATAAAGACGCATATGCTAACAGAGCATCTCCCGCACCTACAGCATCTACTATATTTCTAGCAAATGAAGGCGTTGCAAATGAAAGGCTATTCTTTTTGGTAACTGTCACTGTACCTCTCTCACCAAGTTTCAAAATTAAATTTTTAAATCCTGATATTTTCATAAGCTTTCTGGTTAATTCACTAATGCTTGAATCTTGATCTGCTAAAGAAAAGCGAACTTCTTTTTCATTAGGTGTAATTAAATCAAAATTTTTAAAGTCTATAATATTTCCCCACCTAGAAGCTACTTGACTGTCAGCTACTCTTAATACATTTTTTGTTATTGCTGCTGCAAAACTTTTAATACTAGTTTTGTTAAATATACCATGTCTAAAATCACTAAAAATAATTACATCACACTTCTCTTTTTTTATTAAAGATTTAATTGTTTCAGAAATTTTTTCAGATATAGGTTGATTATCTACTTTATCTATTTTTATTAATTTGTATCCATTTGAAATAACAGTATTTTTATTTGTTGTTGGTCTTGTTTTGTCTATGATCGCGTTCAGTTTTATTTTACTTTTTTTCAACTCTTTTAAAACAAGATTTTTTAATTTATCATTACCTAAGACTGTTGTAAGGGTGACGCTCGCTCCTGCTTCTTTTAGGTGTTTTGCTACTATACCTGCTCCGCCGATATAATCATTTTTTTCTTGATACAAAACGCTTGGTGTTGGTGTTTTAGTGTGTCCACCAATTAAGCTTGTATTTGTATATGTGTCGATAATCATATCACCGACTACATGAACTTTAATATTTTTAAGAGAACTTAAGGTTTCTCTCAATGACTTAAATGTTATTTTGTTTCTTTTCATAATATCAAGTAATTTAAAATTATTAATTCCTGGTTGAGCTAAATTTAAAATTTTAGTTGACGAATAGACTACATCTCCAGGAGTAAAAATTATATCTCCTCCATAATTTGCAACTACATCTTGCTCCTCTTTTGTTGCGGGTGGTAAACCTGATGATGTATATTCAAAACCTTTAGCAAAAAAATCTGGCTTAATTTCTTTTAGTAAATTTAAAGGTTTCTGGTTGTAATCTATAATTACATAATCCACCATTTCGAAAGCCGCAAGGTTCATGGCTCTAATATTTTCTGGTACAAAAGGTCTGTAGATACCTTTTTGAATAAACTTATCTGCTGTAATACTTACTACTAATTTTTCAGCTTTAGATTTTGCATACATTAAGTGTCTAACGTGACCTGGGTGAACAACATCAAAGTTACCGTGACATAAAATTACTTTTTCTTTTCTTGGTTTTATTCCTAGAATTTTTTTAAGATTTTTTAAATTTAATATTTTTTTAGAATATTGAGTGTTATCTACTAGTGCCATTATTTTAAATAGTTAAACCAGTTTTTAGTTGCATTTTTAATTTTATTTGGAGTCCATAGAGGAGCATCTTTCCATTTATTTATGTCGTTCAGCATCTCTTTTATTCCTTTGTCAAATCGCATTAATGGTTTCCAACCTAAAATTTTTTTTGCTTTTGTTATATTTGCACATGATCGCATTGGTTCACCTGGCCTATTAGGTATGTTAATTGTTTTTCCTCCAACAAGTTTTGCTAAATAGTTAACTGTTTGTGGATTTCCTGTACCAATATTAAAAAATTCACCAGATCTTTTTACCAAAGCTGCTTTGTAAAAGGCTCTTACTACGTCTGTAACATGAACAAAATCTCTAGATTGCTTTCCATCACCAACGATAGTCAGAGGTTTATTGCTTATTTTTTGTTTAAAAAAAACTCCTATGACCGCTCCATAAGCGCCTGTTGTTCTAACTCTCGGTCCATAAGCGTTGAATATCCTTATAGCATTAATTGGTAGTCCATATACTTTATGCCAATGAAAAACAGATCTTTCACCTAAATATTTGCTTAAAGCATATGGGTGTTCTAAAAAAATTTTATTTTTTTCTGTTACTATATTTTTAGTTTTTCCATAACAAGACGCTGATGCAGCATAAACTAATTTTTTAATATTCATTTTTCTAGCTACTTCAAGAATATTTACAGTGCCTTGAACATTGGTCTTCATATAATCAGTTGGGTTTTCTATAGAAGGAATTATGTCCCCTATGCCTGCAAAATGAAAAATATAGTCTATTTTTTTAAAATTTTTAATATTTATACTTTCAGTTATATCAATCTTTTTTAGATTAAAATCTTTGTTTTTTAAATGTTGCTTGATATTGTTTAAATGTCCACCAGCTAAGTTATCGATCACAATAACTTTAAAATTTTTTGAAAGCAGTAAATCAACCATATGGCTACCGATAAATCCTGCTCCACCTGTTACAATAGCTGTTTGTTTTTTTTTCATTTTACTTGAAGGTTTTGTAGTTTTTTAACATTAAAATAATTATCGTTATCAAATGAATTTGGCAATAGATTGTTTTTAAATGCCAAACATAACTCTGAAATTGCATCTTCTATAGAGTGGTTTGGCTGAAAATTGAGTATTGTTTTAATTTTGTCAGAGTTAATATGATAAGATCTTTTATCATCACTTTCATGCATCTCAATATTAATTTCACCAATTTTTGGAAATTCATTCTGTACAACTTTTTTTACTTTCTGTGCTATTTCTAGAATGGAAAGATTTTGGTAACCTACGTTAAATATTTGGTTCCTAATTTTTTCTTTATCTGCCTTGATCAAAAGCTCAACTACATCACAATAATCAAGGATATGTAAATTTGGCCTAAGCTGATCTCCACCAAATACTTTTATAAATTTTTTATTTACTGCAAAATTAGTTAAAATATTTACTGATAAATCTAATCTTTGTCTGGGCGAATATCCACAAACAGTTGCTGGTCTAAAGATAACTCCATAAAAATTATTATCTGTTAATTCAAGGAGATGAGGCTCACACATACCTTTATATTTATTGTAAAGTGTAAGCGGAACAAGGGGGTGTTCTTCGGTAACATTTTTTTTTTTCGGAAATTCCATAAACTGAACTTGTTGAGGCATAAATAAATCTCTGTATACCATTATTTTTTGCTATTTCTACCATCGGCTTAAATGCATCATAATTTATAGTAGTAGACAGCTTTTCATCTAAAGCAAAACTTGTGTCATTAGATATGCATGCTAAATGAAGAAAAATATCATGATTCTTAGAATCTGTTTTTAATTTATTTTGATCTCTAATATCTCCTTTTATCAATGTTAAATTAGGATTATCTTTTGGTAAAAATTCATTGCCAAAATACATAAGATCATAAACTGTGACTTTGTAGCCTTTTTCTAACAACGCTGGTACTAATCTAGCGCCTACATATCCTGCTCCCCCTGTGATGAATATTCTAAAATCTTTCATTAATTATTTATTTTAATTTTGAAGCCAGCTTTTTTTGAATCTTGCAAAAAAGAGTTTACTGTATCTAAAGATAATTTATTGAGATTCATGCCAATAAAATTAAATTTTTTTAAAATCTCATGAGGGACTGTGATAATCTGACAAGAAAGTCTTTCTGCTTGAAATATATTGTATATCTCTCTAGTACTAGCCCAAAGAACTTCTATATTTTTTTTATTCTTTACTTTATCGACCGAGTATTTAATTATTTTATCTGGATCGATACCCGTGTCTGCTATTCTACCTGAAAAGATTGATATAATAGATTTTATCTTAGGATTTAATGCCTTAAGAACTTCATCAACTTGATTTTTTGTAAAGATTGCAGTTATGTTTAGTTTTATGCCTTCGTTTGATAATTCTTTTATAAGTCTAAAAGCTTTTTTTCCCTTTGAGTTTGTAACTGGAATTTTAACATAAACATTTTTACCCCATGATGCTATTTCTCGTGCTTGATTTTTCATAATTTCTAGATCATCTGAAAAAACTTCAAATGATATAGGTTTTATTTTGATTGAGCTCAAAACCTTGATTGCAAATTTTTTATAGTCTTTTACGCCCGCTTTCTTCATCAGAGAAGGATTTGTAGTGAATCCTGAGATAAATTTTTTAGAATTTAGTTTTTTGATAGAATCAAAGTCTGCTCCGTCTGCAAAAATTTTTATTTTAAATTTTACCATTTAGTTTTCTTTGTTTGGATCATTGGATGACTTACTAAACAGTGCCAAACTACAGCCTGAAAAGCTTCTGAAAATGGTGTTATCATTTTACTATCTACATCTGGTACAACAATCACATTATCTCCTTTTTTTTTAGCATATCCTTGTTTTCTACCTATAACGCCAAATATTTTAATTTTTTTTAATTTTGCATAATCTACAGCTTTAACTAAATTTACACTAATATTTTTTTCTTTACTCCCGCCACCAACAGAAAATATAAAAATAGAATCTTTTTTATTTAATTTACTTATTTTAAGCCATTCAACAAAAGAACTATCCCAACCTTCATCGTTGATACGTGCTGTAAGTTCAGAAACATTATCAGTAGGAGTATAAGATTCTATCCCGCATAGTTTTCTAAAATCATTAACAGCGTGAGATGAGTTTCCTGCACTACCTCCTACACCTAAAAAAAATAATCTTCCATTTCTTTTTTTTAGTTTTGATAGTTCGATAACTAATCTATTTATATCATCATAATTAATTAAACTTGAAATTATCTGAACTTTTTTAAAGTAGTCCTCAATAAATTTTATTGATTTAATATTATTCATTTTATAATGGTTTATTTTTTATATCGTTATATCGTAAGATAATTAATTTTATATAATAATCTTTTAATTAATTGATTTTTGTATCTAATAAAAATTTTTTTCCAACAGGGTTATTGTAGGATAAATCTCGAATTAATGGATCTTTTTTAACCTCTTCAATAAATATTTTGTGCTTTTCTTTAAAATTGTGATCTACTTTTTTTCTGCCTTCTATTATGTCAACTGCTTCTTTAGCAAATTCTAATATTTCCTCTTCTGTATTGTTTGAGTTGATTACACCTTTTTTTTTAAAATCTTCTGAGATAAAACAATTGCTTATATTTTTATCTATCATCTCACCAATGCTTAAAACTTTATTTGTCTTTAGATCTTTTACTCTTTTAAATAAAGCAGGATAATTTCGCTCAATTGAAAAAATTCCTTCAAGCGGAGTATTATTAATTAAAAAATATGGTTTTCTAGACGATGCTGTTAGCAAACAAATTCCACTAGATCCACCGAAAAACATTTCACAATTTGAAAGTAAAAAAAAATCCATAAAATCTGATCTTATATTTGACGTTGAATAATCAAAATATCTATTACTAGAAATATTTAAACTACCTTCTGATATTGAGCCAACTCTAATTACAAAATAATTTTTTTTAATAAAATAATTAATTGATTTTTCTAGATCTTGTATCGGAAAATTTCTAAAGTTGTGATATGTCCAATCTTTATTTTTAATAAAATTTTTTAAATAAGCTTCGTCTCTATTGTAAACACATATCCACTTATCATTTTTATCAATTCCATATTTTTTAATAATATCATATCCTTTTTTAAGATTTTGATCGGTAATCGAGAGAAAAGGTTTTTTATCTATAGAAAAATTAGATTTTTTTCTATGATCTTGTATTCGGTACTGGAGTTGTTTTTTTGAAAAAAGGTAAAAAGCGTCACAAAATATTTTCCAAATATAATAACCAGGTAAAACAAATACTTTTTTATTTATTTTAATTTTATCTAAAAAAAGTTTTATAAAATATTTATTTGAAATTTTATAAAAAAAAATTAAATAAATTTTATTTGAGTTTTTTTCTTTGTAAAAAATTTCTGTCTCCATGACTAAATTCGATACTCTTGAAGCATTAATTTCCATTAATTGAAATTTATTGAATCCAGGTATTTTAGTTATAAATAAAACAATTAAATAAATAATATAAAGTATAAATTTTTTAAAATTTTTTTTGATCATTTAAACTTAAACTTTTTTTTTTAAATTATTTTAAATACGTTTCAATAGCTTTAATAAAATTTATTTTTTTCAAAAAGGTTTTATTGGCCATTGATTGTATGTTGATTGCAGCAGCGATAGATGAAAAAAAGACACTCACCTTAGAATCTATTTTTTTAAAAATAGATATTGATAAAATTGGAAGCATAGAATCGCCGGCACCGACTTTATCAACAACTTTAGAAGCAAAAGCTGGGCAGTTAAAAATTTTATTAGTTTTTTTGCTATAAAAAAAAGAACCATTATTTCCACATGTTATGTTTAGATATTTAATTTTAAATTTTTTTACAAATTTTTTTATTAAAATTTCTAAATTTTCATCTTTTTCTCTTAGTTCATTCCTTAACTCATTCTCATTAATACTTATTAAATCCGCATTAAGATATTTTGGTATCAAGTTTAAACCCTGATTGCTTGAATTTATTTGTGTATTAACGCTTACAAATTTTGAATTATTAACAATTAATTTTGCTGTTTTTTTTGATATTAATCCGTGTCCATAATCTGAAACTATAACTAAATCATATTTTTTAATTCTATCTTTAATAATTTTATTAATTTCTGTTTCTTGTTTTGTATTAAGTGGAGTGTCATTTATTGTGTATACTCCTAGTAATTTAGATTTATTAATGGCTTCAATAAACCTTCTTTTAATAATAGTTGGTGAATTTGCTTTGTTTAAAAAAAAATTTTTTATTTTTTTTCCTAAAGCATTATTTATAAATTTTATTTCACTTTTTTTGTTGCCTATATATGAAATAAAATCTACGGAACCAACAAATTCGGTTAAATTATTTACAAGAGCTCCTGCTCCGCCAAGATATCGCTCTTTGTTTATATCTCTAATAACCATTACCGGCTCTTTTCCTGATTTACCTAAAGCTTCACAAAAAATATATTCATCTATTATCACTTCACCAATTACTAATACTTTTAATTTATTAAATTCTTCAAAAATATTTTTTATATTTTTATTTTTATTGACTAAATAGTTTTTAATTTTTGTTAAATAAATTGTCTGGTCTTTGTTTTGATTTAATCCTAAAGTATTAATTATATTGCTAGAACTATGTTGTTCGGTATTTGTATAAAAAACCTTACCACCATTTTTTTTAAGTTCTTTGATTTCTGCCTTTATCATTCCTGTAATATCTTCTTTGTTATCTAAATAATCTTTTCCCTTACAATAAATAGATGGTTTTAATTTATTTATCAGCGTTCTAGCATCCGGTAAATTGTTAGGGCATACATAGTCAACACAATTTAAAGCAGCGATTGACTCCATTCTTTTTTGTAGATTAAATATAGGTCTTAGAGGGCCCTTATTAACAAATCTGTCAGGTGTTACAGTGACTACTAATAAATCACCTTTTGTTTTTGCTTGTTCAAAATGCTTTATATGACCATAGTGAAGTAAATCAAAAACACCGTGACATAATACAATTTTTTTTTTTGTTTTTTGAAATTTTTTTGAAATTATTTCTAATTCATTAAAATTAATTATTTTTTTCATATCAATTTATTTTTTTAAAATTTCTTTTTGTCTAGCATTAATTTTTTTAATTAAAGGAAGAATATTCAATAAGTTTCTACTTTTTTGATTGATTATATTTATTTCTTCATTATTTTTTCTGACTAAAATTTCTTTTGTTTTATTTTTATCAAGTATGCCTATTTTGCTTTTTTTTATGTATTTAAAATCATTGGTTATTATACAATTATAGATTTGACCATTTAATAGATTTTCATAACCAGGACCACGATGAGTATGTTCTGCAAAAATATATTTTTGATTTTTGACTTTGGTAAGTTTTTTTACATAATTATTCATTTTTAAATTTGCTAATTTAAAAAGTATAGGAAAAAAATTAGATGAATTAATTAATGAATTATTTTTTTTTGGTAAATTGTTTTTTATTCCTGGCTGGTAAATCATGAAAGGTGTTCTTAAATAACGTTCAGCGAATAGACCACTCAATCCTTTCGAGGTTAAAGGACCCTCATTTTTTTCATCAGAAGCAGTTCCGTGATCTGATGTCAGACATATATTAACTGTATTCAGAATTTCTTTTGGTATTTTTTTCAAAAACTCCTCAATTTTTTTATCAATAAATAAAAGAGAGAGTTCTCTTTCCTCTCCATACAAATGCTTAAATTTAAATTTAATTTTTTTTGGTTTTTTTAAAATTAAATTGTTTTCACTAAAATTTAAATGATGCAAATCATTTATATGAGCCATCAGAAAAAAATTCTGTTCTCTCTTTTTTATATAATCTAATGAGTCTTCTAAAAGTTTGTCTATATTTGTTGAAAGATTTCTAAATCTCAATTGATAATTAAAAAAATTAACACGTGAGGCTTTCCACGTTGTATTTTTGTCTATAAAAAAATTTGAAATAAATCTCAATACTTTCTCTTTTAAGGATGATTCACCAAAGAATTTAAAAAAATCAGTGGATATTATTTGATTTAAGATTGTTTCAATATTTTTTTCATTTATTTTTTTAATTTCCTTTTTTTTTTCTTTAATACGTTTTTTAATTCTGATTGCTTTTATTTTGTTAAGATTATGAACCTTTTGGGAAAACCAGCTATGGTCTTCTAATATATAATTTTCAAAAAGATCTAAAAACTGTCTATATTTTTTTTGAAATGCTTTTACTCTTCTTCTTGAATAGCTATTTACATTCAAATAACTCCAGCAATAAACCCGCTGGAAATAATTCCATTGATGTTCAATTGAATTTTTACTTCTTATCTTTATTAGATTTTTTGTGTAGCCCATCATCTTGTCCATAACGGAGTGATTGCTTAGTAAAAAAAACTCGTAACTATTTTTTTTTAATGTATGAAAAAAATCTTTCCTAAAAAATTTTATTCCATATTCATAAGTTTTTCCACTCAGTGGCAACTCACCTGTAAATAATGTGGGCATTACATGCTCGGTTGGTGTTGATGCACTATACGCATTAGTAAATTCAATAGATTGTTTAGATAAAAAATGTTTAAAACTAGGGAAATATTTCAAATTTTTTTTTATAAATTTAAGATCTTCTAAACACATAGAATCTAAAAGTAATAAAATAATATTTTTTTTCATTTTATATTAAGTAATATTTCATATTATTTTTTTTAACTAAATCTATTATTTTTTTATTTTCTTTTAGTTTGCTAATTATAATTGACGTTTTAGATTTTAAATATTCTTTCATGTCTATTATAAAGTTTTTATGATTGTTAGTTTTTTTTAAAGATACTATCTTGGTTGTCTGATTATTTATAATATTATAAATTAACATAGATTGAAAGTTATAATGATAGATACATATGTTTTTTTCTTTTTTTTTTATTTGATTAATTTTTTCTAT
>MDSY01047870.1_pt1 | contig 19550 bp, 16 predicted proteins | sample 811131 | NCBI WGS metagenome assembly MDSY01 (sample SAMN05326643, study PRJNA326480) | marine metagenome | isolation source: seawater | place: Atlantic Ocean: South West | collected 2010
TCCCTCAGATTTTTGTCGAGTTCTAAACTATAGAGACACTCCCCTTCAACATAAGTCCTGATGGCTTGAGCGCTCATGCTTAGCGGGTTGTCATCCCACACAACAAAGTCTGCATCTTTACCTACCTTAATGGATCCAGTCATGTGATCAATATGCAAAAGTTTTGCCGGATTGAGGGTTACGAACTTGAGAGCTTCTTCCTCTGAGACCCCTCCATACTTGACCGATTTTGCAGCCTCTTGGTTAAGTCTACGTGCCATCTCAGCATCATCGCTGTTGATGGCAGTTGTAATTCCCTGTCCGTGCATTACAGCAGCATTATAGGGAATGGCATCCTTGACCTCGTATTTGTAGGCCCACCAGTCGCTAAAAGTCGATCCCCCTGCGCCATGTTCTTTCATCTTGTCTGCAACTTTATAGCCTTCGAGAATGTGTGTGAAGGTGTTCAGACGAAAATTCATTGAGTCTGCAACGTGCATCAACATATTGATCTCATCCTGTCTGTAGCTGTGACAAGTTACAAAACGTTCCTCACGCAAAATTTGAAGCAAAACGTCGAGTTCTAAATCATGCCGGGGCTCTACTGGGCCAAGCCCTGCTTTAAGATCGCGCTTCTTGGTGTTGGAAAGTTCATGTCTGAAGGTAATAAAAGACTCCCCGTATTCTCGAGCCCGGATAAAGAGATCGTAAAAAACCTGCTCGACACCCATCCTAGATTGAGGAAAACGTATCTTCTGTGCATCTCCCCAATTGCTCTGCTTTACGTTCTCTCCAAGAGCGAACTTAATAAAGGGAGTCGCTCCATCGTATAGAAGCTCCGTGGGCAGTGAACCCCAACGGAATTTAACAATTGCACTTTGGCCACCTATTGGGTTTGCCGATCCATGGAGAAGTTGAGCGCATGTTACACCTCCCGCGAGTTGTCGGTACATATTTACATCCTCGCTATTCAAAGAGTGTCCTATCCATACTTCTGCGCTGCTCGCCTGAGTTGCCTCATTAACACCTCGCTCGATTGCGATGTGAGAGTGCTCGTCTATAATGCCAGGGGTAACATGCATGCCTCTCCCATCAATTTCTTCAACAACAACATCAGAACCCAAGAAATCGCTCACATTGAGCCTCGCTCCTACTGCAGAAATTTTACCGTTGTAAATCAACACGTCTGCATCCACTAAAACACCTTCTGCTTCACAAGTCCAAACCGTCGCGCCTCGAACGACTAACGAATTCTGAAAAACACGTTCTTGTGGGTCCTTTGCAGGGGATCCGTAAGCTGTGAAAGGATAAAAGACTTCCCCAAGAGATTCTTTATTCCCCGTGAGTGAGTCTAGAACTTCCGAAATCGCTTCTGAAAGAGGTTCTGATGAATCAACTTTGACTGCACTCCAAGAAGTCCACTCTCCATTTGGCATCATGGCTTTTCCTTCCCAAATTCTACTGTCCATCCATACATTTCCAGTTAAGCGTATGGGACCTTCCTCAGAATCAAATCCCAACACAATGGTTCTGTTGTCAAGTGAAATTGACACTTTCTGATCTGTGGTATCGTTAATGATGTGGGTCGCTTTAACATTTTCTGTTACAACTATGTGCTTGATTTCATCGCCATATCCACCCAGTGAAATGTCATAATCTCCTGAAATATCAATGGCATCTCGGTCGAGCATAATCGTTGGAACCCCACTTACCCAGTGCTCTACAAGCTGTGTTTGTGAGTCAAAAATAGGTCCATCTGAAACAATGATGTTCGCGCGAAGACCCGGTCGAATCGCACCCACGACATCCGAAACCCCCATCAATGAGGCAGGCAGTTCTGTCATCGATCTGAGCGCAATGTCAACAGGGAGGCCACGCTGCACAGCGATACGCACGGCGGGAAGAAAATCTGAAGGGCTCTTTAATCCGTGAGCGGTAAGGCAAAACTCGATGCCTGAAGCATGCAAGATCGAGGCATTGCTAGGAGCCAATTCCCAGTGCTTTAATTCTGTTAGTGAGATAAATCGAGCTAAAAAAGGATCGCTAAGATCATAAGCTGTCGGGAATTTTACCGGGACAATTAATGTAACGCCTGAATTTTTTATCGCTTCGGACCTCTGATAGCTGTCTCCTCCTCCTAGGTGAAGGTAATCTATGTTAAATTCATTTGCGATGACTTGCGCTCTGAGTATATCTTTCCATGAACCTGAAGAGAAAATAGAAGGGAGTTCTGCGTTTGAGTTAAAGGCTTCGAGAGAAAGATTGGTGCCACCAGAGAGGCCACGGGGAGAAGCTTCAGCATACCAAGAGGCGTCAAGGTGGGTCTGGCGCAAGAGAGCTGTAGCTCCCATAAGCGAGCCCGGATAGGACTGCCGCGAAGATCCTTTTCGAAAACTAAAATGGGTGGCCGCTAGTGGACGAAGCATCGATTCGCGGGCATCATCGATAGGCATGACAAGCGCGCCAGAGCCTCGAACAATTCCGTCTGGAACGTGCGTAAGGACTGCTCCAAATCCTGCTTCACGAAGTGCTTTTGCAGCTTTAGAATCGGGGATAAATTTCTCGAAGGCATCTATTTCTGGACGAACAGACTGATTCCAACCGTAGGCACCTTTGATTGTGGTTTCGTATTGCGGAGTTCGTGACCATTCTGAAGGCTTGACCTCAGGAAGTCCATAAGATGAATGAAGGTCCACAAAAGAAGGATACAAATGATACCCCGTAAGGTCAAGTCTGACGACAGCTCCCGTGACCGCGGAATTCAATGCCTCCGTTGCAGATTGCACATCGAGAATCTCTCCTCGAAACATTACAACGGTAGCGTCTTTGAGAACCGTTGATGCATCAACGTGGACTGTTGCATGATCCAGCACTGTTTTGACAAGCTGTTTGTCAAGGGTTCCGTTGGAAGGGAAAGTGGAAGAAGATGGTGTCTGGGCTAACGTGATGCTGAAAAAAAGACCGGCAAAAAAGACGGTGAAAAAAACTTTGAGGATGTTGAGCATTAGACGCGAAATAGATTGCAAAATAGAAGGCCAAGTTAATGACTGCAGAAGTAACTTGCACTAGCAATCTAAAGCATCTATCAAAAAACCATGGCAAGCAAAAAATTTCCCACCACTGTTTATGCTGAAATGACACCAAATCCTGCGACAATGAAATTCGTTGTGGATAGAAAACTGGTTTCTGGATTACACCAACTTGATTTTCAGAATTTGAAAGAGGCTCAAGTTTGTGCTCCTCTTGCAGCTGAACTTTTTAATTTTCCTTTTGTTGTGGGCGTATTTATCAGTGGAGAAATTGTTTCTGTCACGAAAGATGAATCTCTGGGCTGGGAGATGATTGTGATGCAGCTCCGGGAATACATCCGAGAGTGGCTCATGGATCATGAATTCGCCGTGGAGGAAGATAAAATATCACATCTTTCTGAATTTACTGCTGTCGATGACCAGGAAGGAAATACAGAGGTTTCAATAGAAAAACTCATTGAAGCTAAGGACATATCCCCATCGGAGTTCGACGAGCAAATAGGAGAACTCCTCAGCGAATATGTTCGACCAGCTGTCGAGCAAGATGGAGGCGCCATCGATTTTGTTGGGTTCAAGGACGGTATTGTTTATGTTCAATTGCGAGGTGCATGCGCAGGCTGCCCCTCCTCTACAGAAACGTTAAAGGGCGGCATAGAATCACTTTTAACTTCAAAAATTGAAAGTGTGAGTGAGGTTGTTGCAATTGCCTGACAACATCAAAACTGAGCGCAAACTAGCTTTCTCGCTGAGGTCTACTAACGGCAACAAACACGATGTGATTTTTCTATCTTTAGAAGATCGAAGTTCTATACCCTCATATTCAGCGTTTTGCTTTGTTTTATCTCTTCGCTTCTGTTAGCCAGGTTTGGGAAAACTAACCTCTTGCATAGGGCCACTATTTTGAGATGACATGTTCATGAACCCGATGGGTTGGTCCGAACTTGCAGTGTAAAAATTTTTTAAATTGGGGAAGATGTCTGTCAATGAAGAGGTAGGGACACCCATCCACAACGCGAGTTCAGCAAAATATGAATCCGTAGAAATTTCTGGTATGACGATGTTTTTATCTATTACACGATCGGCTTGAAGGTCAAGAGAAGGTACTTTTCCAAAGATTTGACTCCCGTTTACAGCCCCTCCGAAAACCAAAGAATGTCCACCCCATGCATGATCGGTGCCACTGCCTTGAGAGGTAATCGTTCTTGCGAAGTCTGAGATTGTGAAGGTTGTTACCTTTTCTGTTGTGCCCAATTCATCCATTGCCTGATAAAAAGATCCGATTGCTCCACTTAAAAGAGAAAGCACATTGTTGTGGTTGTTGAGGAGCTCCTCATGGGTGTCAAACCCACCAAGTTTAACGTAATATGTTTGCCTTTCCATTCCTAAGTTCCCAGATACGGCGATACTCTGAGCGACCCTTTTCATCTGATTAGAAATATCTGTGTCCGCGAATTGTGTTGTGAGAGGTGTCAGGTTATTGATCGCTGAAGCGTAACCGTCGGGTTGGTTTGAAGGAGAAAACCCTTCTGTTTGATGTTTTTCTTGCCAGAGATTTGTCCCTAAAAAAGACAAGTTCATAGACAGCTCTTGGTTCGTGTTTCCAGAAGTGAGAATATCCGCAACCTTTTTTCCCCAACCATTTTCCGTTCTTGACTGAGGAACTGAAGTATGCCAATGTTTGGATTGATCTGAGTGTGACATCAACCCCAAGGGCAGATTTGCTGTACCTGCTAAAATTTGGCGCTTAGAAACAGGTTCTACGAGGGTTCCGACATTTGAAATTACCGCAGCGTTTCCAGAGTTAAATAAATGAGCAACTTCTGGCATCGCTGGGTGCAGGCCGTAGCTTATTCCATCTGGATCCGCATAATTGAGCGGGATAAGATCTCCACAAGGCAACGCCAAATGAGATCGTGAATCAGCGTACACATCATAGGGGTCTGAAGAGGTTGGAACCACCATATTGTATGAATCATTCCCCCCAGCTAAAAGGACACACACAAGCGCTCTGTAGTCATCTGGTTGAGAAAGGGGTGTTAGTGGATTCCTCATCCCTAAGCTGTTAAAAGACGAAAGAAATGCAGCAGAACCTACCGCTGCAATACCTGTTGTTCCGATAAATGTTCTCCTTGAAATGTGTCTCTTGGGTGACTTCTTAACTGACATGTAGATGATTTTTAAATGATATAATCAGGTGAGAAAATCAACTGAAGTAATGAAAGCGCTTTTTTATATCACACGAATTAGTTCAAGATAATTCTTCTGTATGTCGGTGTTTCAGATTGTGTGTTTAACTGAAAGATGTAAGCTCCTCTTGGCAGTTCACTCACATCGAGTGTTGTTTCGTTTTGTAATGAGCACCTTCGGATCAACCTCCCCGAATTGTCTCTCACAAATAGTTCTGCTGATTGAATTCCGTTTTGAAGAACAACCGTGACATTTGAAGAAGCGGGAGATGGGAAAACTACAAATGACCCATCTTCGACTTCATCGATTGAGACCGCAGTAATGTCTATGGCGAGACAGACCTGATCGCCTGAGCATCCTCCGTTGTTCGTCTCTGTTACACACAACGAGCCGGATCCACCTCCCCACCAGGAGACATTGACGCTTGACGTTCCTTCTCCGTCTGTAACATCTCCACTTGTACTCGCCCAGACGTAATTGCTTCCCGATGTGCTAGGGTAAGAATAGGAAAAAAGGATGTTCGCTGTAGGGTTAACTTCTCCAGAAATGGAAAACAGGGTGATGTAATTGCACAAAGATGCATCAGGGAGTGCATTTGGAGAATAGTTACAAGCTTGTGAGTCGTTGCATCCAAATCCTTGACATTCACATGAGCCAGCTTGTATCGCATCATTTGCAGTATTCTCATCACCGTCATCGCAGGAGTCTCCAGGCAAGATGCACGTTGAATCATTGATTGTAGCTTCAAAGTCATAATTACATGCTTCGGGATTCATACAGCCAGCGCATGACAAATACTCACATGAACCTTCATCATTAATCGTGGCCTCAAAATCATAATTACATGCTTCAGGATTCATACAGCCAGCGCATGATAAATACTCACATGAACCATCATCAAGTGTTGCACCCGAATCGAAATTACAAGACAAATCATCCGTACATCCATAACATGAATAATCACATCCACCACTTCCGTCTGTAGCTTCTGGATCAAAGTTGCATGCAGATAAGTCGATGCAACCTATAATCTCTAGTTCATCACATATTCCGTCGTTGTCTGAGTCATTTACACATTCTCCATTGTTATAAAGATGCGAGACCTCTAACAATTCGGGACATACCGTGTTAATGTTTGTTTGTTCACCGCCGACAAATGACTGCAAGCATGTTTGCAGCGACCAATCACCACAAGTAGTCACTTGAGCTATGAGGATTTTCAGATCGTCACCAGCAACAGCGTTTTCAGGAGAACCGACCATATAAACTGAACCATTGTCAAATACAGATGAACAAATACCAATTTCAGTAGGCATTCCAACTGTGGAAGGTAAAATGCCTGGATCATCAGCGCTGGTCATCCCTATGGTCCAATATGTGTCATATTCCATCTCTGGAAAAACGGGCCAAAACAAGGATGAGTTTGAAGCATCCATCGACATTGACGTCGCAACTGGGTCGTGACATCCGCAAGGGGCATCGATAAACATCTCTGGAGTCCCAAGAGCTCCAACATCAGAATAAAGTGCACTCAGAATATCCTCAGAATTTGTAAAATTCGCATAGACCTTATAGGTTCCAAAAAACTGCAAAGCATTTCCTTCTTCAGTAAAAACAGTGTCCAGTTCGAATGTATACTCCGTAAACTGAGCATGCAGGTTGAAGGAAATGAAGGTTAGTGAGAAAAGAAAAAGAGCAGGTAGGGCTTGCAGATGGTGTTTCATTGAAAGGGGGTGTTTTTAAAGCTTACAAGTTAAGAAACTGAAGGGAAATATCTAAAATAAAAATCGATCGATTAGCTGTTCATGCCCTCTTCGATTGCTTCGGCCATAAGTGGAATGTGAGCCATTAAATCAACGAACCCGTCATCTGTGATTACAAGGTCATTCTCCAAGCGTATTCCTAGGCCTTCTGAAGGAATATAAATTCCTGGCTCGCAAGTGAAAACATTTCCCGATTGTATCGGGTTTTGCCAATGTCCTACATCGTGAACGTCTAACCCTATAAAGTGAGAAGTTCCATGCATGAAATATTTTTTATAGGCAGGTGAGGCTGCCGATTGCTTCGAAACGTCATGCTTGTCAAGCAAATTCAAATCAAGCAATTGCTTCGTCATAAGCTCCCCAACCTGTTTGTGATATTCGTGTAAACTCACACCGGGTCTCAGCAACTTCATGGCATCTTGCATCACAGAGTAAACAGAGTTATATACCGCGCGTTGCCTGTCTGTAAACTTTCCGCTCACAGGAATACATCTCGTCATATCAGCGGCATAGTTTCCATATTCGGCTCCGACATCCATCAACACCACATCGCCAGCTTGACATTCCTTGTTGTTTTCTACATAATGCAGTATACATGCGTTTGCACCACTTCCCACAATGGGCGTGTAAGCAAATCTTCTCGAACCTCTTCTGATAAATTCATGAAGAAATTCTGCTTCAATTTCATACTCCATAACACCAGGCTTGACAAATTGAAGCACTCTTTCAAGTCCTGCTTTTGTGATGTCACATGCGCGTTGCATTTGCAGAATTTCTGCCTTTTGCTTTACCGCCCTGAGGTCATAAAGAAGAGGCGCTGTTCTTGCTATTCGGTGATTTGGATATTTTTCTCGGATTCTCTTGTTTTCTCTCATCTCTCGTGTTTCCACAGATGTGCTAGCGCGAGTATGTGGGTTGTCGTTGAGGTAAAGCAAGTCTGACTCAGCCATAAGACGGTGAAGCGTTGTCTCAAAAGCAGATAACCACTGAACGTTGGGAATTCCTGTAGACTCAACAGCCTCTTTTTTTGTGAGTTTTGCTCCATGCCAAACAGCGAGCTCGTCACTTGTCTCTAACACAAATAAAATTTCTTTATCTGCTTCCAAATGTGCTTCAGGGAAAAGTAGCAAGATTGTTTCCTCCTGATCCACGCCACTCAAATAGAAAATATCTGTACCCTGAACAAATGGCATTGTTCCATCGGCACTGGTAGGATAAATATCACTTGAAAAGACGAGGGCTAAGCCCTTAGATTCTAACCTATCAGCCAATGACTGTCTATTGCGTGTGTATAACGCAGAGGGTAATTTTTCGTAACGCATAGCCGCAAGTTACTACCTTCGGGGCATGAGCAACAGTATTTCTACAAATAATGCACCCAAGCCTGTGGGATCTTATCCGCACGCAAGAAGAGTCGGGGAACTTTTATTCTTGAGCGGAGTAGGGCCGCGTATAGCTGGATCTGGTATCGGTGACAGCAAAGTGCCTGGCCTAGAACTTTCTGCAGATGGAGAAGTGATTAAATATGACATTTCAGCACAGGTTCACGCTGTCTTTGGGAATGTAAAGGCCATTTTAGAAGCAAGTGGAAGTTCGTGGGAGGAGCTTGTTGATGTTACCGTGTTTTTAACGGATATGTCACGTGATTTTTCTGAGTTTAATCGTATTTATGCAGAGTATTTTTCAGAGCTTGGAGACAAGAGGCCTTGCAGAACTACTGTAGAAATAAACTGTTTGCCAACTCCTATCGCAATTGAATTAAAATGTGTTGCTACAATAAAATCATAAATAATGCCTAATAAGAACGATTTTCAGCCTGAAATACTAGATAAATTAGACCTTTTGCAGAAGAAGTACTCTGACATGGGACAAGATTTGTCTTCGTATTTAGATGGGCTGCTGTATGCTGACTTCCTCACTTATTGGGATTATATCAACCTAGATACACTGCTAAGTCTTCAGCAACCGATTACACCATATCCGGATGAGAAAGTATTTATTATCTACCATCAAATTACAGAATTGTACTTTAAGCTTGCCATCCACGAATTTGAACAAATCGGTGAAGCGGTTAAAGAAAAAAGTCTGACGTCGAAGTTTCTATTAGAACGGGTAAAAAGAATCAATCGCTATTTCGAAGCGCTTACGAGCAGCTTCGACATTATGGTGGACGGAATGGACCAAGGTGAATTCCTTAAATTCCGAATGTCTTTGCTCCCTGCGAGTGGATTCCAAAGTGCTCAATATAGAAAAATTGAAATTTACAGCACATCTTTAGACCGCATTGCCCACAAGAACCACCGAGAAAAATTCTCAGGGTATGCATTAGAAGAAATTCCGCTAATTTTCGACCACCTCTACTGGAGAGAAGGGGCCTCTGAATTAAAGTCTGGTGCGAAAACCCTCACGTTGAAACAATTTGAGAAAAAATACGATGCAGAATTAAAGGCGTTGGCTGTGAAAACTTTCACTTCTAACGTACGGACTGCATCAGGTTCCCTTGATTTTTCTAAAGAAGAGGCTTCCATAAAAGAAGAGTTGCGCCAAGCGATGCGTTGGTTAGATACAAACGTAAACGTAAACTGGACTTTGGCACATTATAAATCTGCCGTTAGGTACCTTCAACGCGATCCTGAAGACATTGCCGCTACAGGTGGAACGAACTGGCAAAAATATCTCCCTCCTCGTTTCCAGAAGCGCATCTTCTTTCCTGAATTGTGGAGTGAACAAGAGATCGAAGATTGGGGTAAAGGTTGGGTGAGCCGTGAAGTTTTTGGGGCAAAGTAAATCCACCAGTACATGAGGTTATTTTTTGTTTTCGCGAGCTCACTAAGTGTGGTTTTTTTCTTTGGTTGTAACTCTTCTGAGTCTACAAATCCTGACCGAGTGTCGGCGATTTCTGCTGTAACTGTGACAAAGCCTTTGGTGAGGTTCGACGTGTTGTGGGACAATCTTGAAGTAGATTCTGGAATGATTCGCAAAGACCAAACACTGTCTCATCTTCTTGACAATTTTGGAATCGGAGCAGGGAAAGTTGCTACTCTTGCCGCAAACAGCAGGGAGGTATACGATGTTCGGAAAATGAGGGGTGGTAAACGATGGTGGCTTGCTTCGAAAAGAGACACAAGTAAGGTTCCGGTTTGGCTTATTTATGAAAGAAATGACCTTGATTACGTTGTTTTTTCCTTGAAAGATACCCTAGGAGCGAAACTCGGATCCTACGCTGTAGATACAACCTACCGAAGTGTTCAGGGGGAAATAAAGAACTCTTTGTATGTTGATTTTGACAGGCTGGGTGTGCCTACAAATCTTGCTGTTGCAATGGCTAAGGTATACGCATGGACCATTGATTTCACTCATGTACAACCTGGTGACAAATTTGAAGCTTACTACTTTCGCAAAAGAGTAAACGGAAAAGAAGTTGGGATGCCTACCATACTTTTCTGCAACTTTAACCACCACGGAATGGATCTGCCAGCGTACCGTTTTGATCAAGGTGATGGTCCCGATTATTTCGATCCACAAGGCGGGTCGCTGAGGAAGGCTTTTCTAAAATCCCCCGTGGAGTTTTCACGTATTTCTAGCAGCTTTAACAAGAAGCGTTTTCATCCTGTCTTAAAGAAAGTAAAAGCCCACTTGGGTACAGATTATGCCGCAAAAACTGGAACCCCCATTCTTTCCGTTGGTGATGGCGTAGTCACAAAGGCTAGTTACACAAATGGGAATGGGAAATATGTGAAGATTCGTCACAACAACACCTACGAAACCCAATATTTACACATGAGCAAGCGTCTCGTATCAGTAGGAGACAGAGTAAAACAAGGAGAAACAATTGGATTGGTGGGTTCGACAGGACTCGCTACTGGACCCCATGTTTGTTTTAGGTTTTGGAAAGATGGCAAGCAAGTGGATCATCGCAAAGAAAAATTCCCCCCTTCCACTCCTGTTCGAGATGACGAGATGGACAACTTTGCAAAACAAGTTGTAAAGTTGGAGTCCGACGCTAAAGACGCGTTCAATTAAACTTTGAACTGCAGTCTGTTGACTATTTCCAGTGACCTACTTCCAACTTTAGCTCAATCTCCAGCTTTGCGATTTCCTCCGCGTAAATTTCTGTAATGTATTCTCTTTCTTCAGAGGTCATTTTTGGAAGCGCATCGGAATTGTAATACCAGGCAACAAGCTTCTTCTTCAGGCTTGATGGAATCAGATTCCCAAGTTTGTGTTTAAGTCCGTGCGAAGTAAGAAAGCGATTGAGCTTTTCGAAGCGGGCAAGGCCCCCCGTATTGGCGTCGTTTTTGTCGGGTTGGGTCGTTGCTTGAGGAAGATCTAGCCAATCGAGGAGCCTTTGCCATTTGTCAGGCGATCGAAGGTCTTCGGTGAGCATTATTAGAATCTGGGAGTCCGAAAAATGAGCCCGCCAACGAGAAATTTGTTGAGAATAAAGACCCAGCTGAACGAAGAGTTCGCTTGCTCCCCAGCCTGGTGAAGGGTGGGCGAGATCTTTCTCTACTGCCTCACGAAGTGGAAGAGAAGTAAAGCCATACTTTCTGGCCATCATATAGTGGGAATACAAGCGGTCAATGGGGTTGCGAAGCATGATTAAGATGCGCGCATTGGGGTGTTCTTTCGCAAGCGCAGCAGGTGCTGATTGAGAAAACAAATACGAGGTGCTACATTCTCCCACAAGAATTGCTTCGGGTGGAGCGGGTGCAAAAAGTGACGCGTAACTGGAAGCATCACGAATGAAACCGACTTGAAGCTTTGGAAGTGGAGTCTCCGAAAAGTAATCCGACAGATCTAGGCGAGTGTTCGCAAGAAATTCTGAAGAGAATTTTGAGGTTTCGATGTCCGTGGAGTAGTAATTGGGCTCCTTGAGAGGGCTGAGGTACACGTCTGAACGAGCGTTAAGGCGTTCAAAAACAGTTGTCGTTCCAGCTTTAGCGGCGCCAATAACGAAAAAATTTAGAGAGTCTTTTTTCACGTAGTTGCTTAAAAAGGATGCGGAATAGAAATGAAACCATACTCCTTCTTAATCTGAAAGACAGCCATGACATTCCAAACGACAGTGCTTACTCCAGTTGCAATGGCTGCTCCCATGAGACCGTAAATTGGAATCAAGTAAAGGTTAAGACCTACATTGATTGCAGACGCCACAAGGATAATATTTCGCGCTTTCTTTTCCTTTCCGGTCATGTTGAGCAGATACATCACTGGTCCACACAGGGCATTGATGAGTTGGGCGGTAGCTAAAACAATAAGTGGAGCTACGCCTGCTGTAAACTCTTCACCAAACAGGTCCAAAACAAAGCTAGGAAAGAGGAGAATGGCAATGAAAACAGGTGTGCTAATGGCGAGGTTCATATACCCTATGTTGCGTGTCATTTTTTGAAGACCTGCCAGATCATTCTTGGCACTAAATGAGCTAAACATTGGGGCCGCAATGCTGTTGATTGCAAACTGTGCGAAAGTGATAAGCGTGGCAACTTTAAATGCCAAGCGGTAGATCCCCACTTCTGACTCTTCTAAGTAATACCCGATCATCAGCGTGTCAGACCAGTTCATAATCATAAACATCGATGCGCTGATAAGCATGGGAAAAGCCACTTTTAAAAGGGGTTTGACAGCAATCTTATCAGCTGTGGAGCTGGTTTTTACTGTGACCAAAGTGGAAAGGTGTTTGGGTGTTGTAAACGCTGCAAAAACAGACAGAAAAACCACACCGGTTCCGAAAGAAAAAAGCGGAATCAAATCGGAATCATAGCCTTGATACTGAAGTGTTAAAAATGATGCTATCGCAATAAGAACAACAGTTCCTCGCTGAAGAATGCTATATCCTACCATCTTTTTCATCCCTCGATAAGCCTCCGCATTGATTTCATATGAAGTTAAAAAAGGGATGATGTGAGCTACAATTCGAAATGGGGTAACGAGGCTTTCATTGCCGAATAAACTGGCTAGCTCTTCTGCAAAAAAATAAACTAAAACCCCCAGGAAAATTGAGAGTGGAAGAGAGAGAACGACGGCCAATCTGTAGACTTTTCGAAGGTTCGTACGGGCACCCTTTTCCACAAATTCTGGAATAAATCGTACAAGAGCTCCTCCAAGACCCAGTCTCGACAACAAACTGGCAATGGTCAGGGCTGTGAGGCTAAGTTCGAAAATTCCGAAAGACTCCGCTCCATAGTTTGTTGTAATTAAGTAGGCAAAAACATACCCGGCTCCGGCTCCGGCCACCTTAAAGGCCATAACAAGTCCACTTCCAGAAAGAAGTTTCTTAAAGTCGGGACTGATGTTATGAAGAAAAGGTCTCATTTCGCTAAGCTCGCATGGCTAAGAACGTGCAGAATACACAAGTCCATACATCTTCATTTGTTTGACCATCGAAGCGAGACCGTTTGAGCGGGTCGAGCTCAGGTGAGCGTGTAGACCTATCTTTTCGAGGAAGTAGAGATCCGCAGCTGCAATCTCTGAAGCTTGAGAGTTGCTCAACACCCTGACCATCAGTGCTACCAGGCCTTTCGTAATAATCGCATCGCTATCTGCTCCGAAAACAACCTCTCCAGCAGTGTTTCGTTTTGCTGACAGCCAAACCCGGCTCTGGCATCCCTTAATCAAATTGTCCTCAACCTTCTCATCTTCCAACATAGGTGAAAGCTCTTTCCCAATCTCGATGATGTGTTCGTATTTCTCCATCCAGTCCGAGAACATGTCGAACTCCTCGATGACTTGATCTTGCCTAAAGTTTACGGTGTTCATTCTATTCATGCAATAAAGATATAGTGGGTGACTCGACAACGGGAAGACCGACTGATTGCCAGCCGTTAGGATGACCTCGTTTAAGTAAAAATTTGTAAACTGATGCTCTTCTACTTCCAGGCTTACAGCAAACATAGACATCTTTGTCTTTGGAAATCGGGAAAGCGTTTTTTTCGAACGCATTCAGTGTTCTTATATCTACCAAAGCAGCTCTGATGAACATCAATTTTTCTGGATGTTTTCCTTGAAATAACTTGAGGATTTTATCCAACATAACGTTAGACTCTTTGGGCGTCTATACTCTTCCATCCTCCTCCGTTAACAACCTCCAAACCTTGATCTGCCAAATAATCAGCCGCTTGTCCACTTCGCCCTCCCGAGGCACAACAAAGAACCAAGGGCTGCATCGTCTTGAGCTCATCAATTCTGGACACGACTTCATTAAGCGGGATATTCACAGAACCCGTTACGTGACCGCCTGAAAATTCTCCTGGTGTACGCACATCAACGATTGTTGTGTCTGCGTGGTTGATTTTTTCTTGAATACTCATGCAACGCTTTATAAACTACCTTAACATTTTTACGGCTCTCTCAATTCCGGCAACCAGGGCATCAATTTCTTCAAATGAGGTGTAAGCTGCAAAACTTGCTCTTACTGTGCCAGAAACACCCAACCACTTCATAAGTGGCTCGGTACAATGAGATCCAGTTCTTACAGCTATTCCCAGTTGATCTAGCAAGGTTCCGAGATCTGCAGGATGTGTGCCATCGACCAAAAAACTAACAACTCCCGCCTTGTGATCTGCCGTACCATAAATTTTTAGACCTTCTATGGCAAGCAATTTCTTGTGAGCATACTCCGTGAGAGCTCGCTCATGGGCTGCAATTTTCTCAACTCCTACTGAGTTCATCCATGAAATAGCGTGTCCGAGACCAATCGCTCCTGAAATATTGGGGGTTCCTGCTTCGAATTTGTAAGGGGGAATGTTAAACGTTGTGGGATCCTCAAAACTGACTGAAGAAATCATCTCCCCACCACCACGCCAAGGAGGCATGGATTCGAAGAGCTCTTGCTTTCCGTAAAGAATTCCTATCCCCGTTGGACCATACATTTTGTGACCAGAACAGGCATAGAAATCACAGTCCAAGTCTTGGAAATCTACCAAACAATGAGGTGCTGCCTGAGATCCATCAATTAACACACAAGAGCCCACTTTGTGTGCAAGTGCGGTGTAATATTTGACGTCGTTGATTGTTCCAAGTGTGTTTGAAACGTGAGAAAAACAAACAAGTTTTGGTTTAAGTGCTAGTTTTTTTTCAAAATTTATCTGGTCTAAAGAGCCGTCAGGTAAAACATCAACAACTTCAATTTTGCAGCCTATTTCATTCGCTAAAATTTGCCAAGGCACGATGTTGCTGTGGTGCTCTAAACGTGTCAACAAGATGATAGAATCGCTTGTCAGATTCGATCTTCCCCAAGTTGAAGCAACAAGATTGATGCTGTCGGTGGCTCCCGAAGTAAATACAATCTCTGAGGTTTTCGAAGCATTAAAATGATTTCGAACTGTTTCCCGGGCACCTTCAAAAGCGTCTGTAGCTTGGGTTGCAAGGGCATGAGCTCCTCTGTGAATGTTGCTGTGAAAGTGTGAAAGATATTCACGTTGTGACTCAATGACCGCGCGTGGCTTTTGGGCAGAGGCTGCGCTGTCTAAATAAACCAGAGGGTGACCGTTTACTTGTCTCTCAAGAATGGGAAAATCTCGGCGTATCTCCTGAACATCGTATGTATTCTCATCCTTACCAACCATGTCTTTCTTGATAGATTTTCATAATCTCTTTACGTAATTCTGTGCTCGGAACGCTAGAAATAACATCAGCTAAAAAGGCCTCAACGAGGAGAGCTTTGGCTGCTTTTTCTTGAATTCCTCGGGATTTAAGGTAGAAAAGAGCATCGAGATCGAACTGACCTACCGTACAGCCATGGGCGCATTTTACATCGTCCGCATATATTTCTAACTCAGGCTTTGTATTTATTGAGGCTCCTCGATCGGCTACAATATTCGTGTTCTGTTGGAAAGCATTCGTTCTTTGTGCATCAGGTCTAACGAAGACCTTTCCGTTAAAAACGCCCGTCGATGATCCATACATTATGCCTCTGTAAAGCTCCGACGAAGTTCCATCTGAACTTGTGTGATCCATCGTGGTGTGGTTGTCAACATGCTCGTTTTCTGTCGGCAGATAAGCACCGTTAAAGATAGAATCTGTTCCCTTTCCACGTGAGGCAATTTCTAGCTCATTCCTGACCCAGTGACCTTTCACTGTGAACGTGTGCATCATGAATCTGCTGTCGCGCTCTTGAATGATATTCTCGTGTGAAAAGTGGTAAATCTCTCCATCCTCGTTGCAAACTTTTTCAAGCATAAAAGATGCGTTGGGAGCTATGGAAGCTTCCAACAGTCCATTGTACATTCCGCTAGATGCTTTTGTTGAGCTGCACCAAATTACCACATCTACTTCACCCCCCTCCTCTACTCTTACAAAATGTCTCGGGAAACTTGCAACATCGATTCCGTCTGTCAAGTGATGAATGACAATCGGCCTATCAAGTTTAATGTTGCGAGCAATCTTCAAGAACATTCCGTCTTGATGGTAGCTCTCGTTGAGTTCACCTACCCATTCTTTCTGAGAATACGTGTTTTGAAATTCCGGTGACTCCCCGTCTTCAACTTCGCTCATAGGCATACAAACAACACCTTGAGCAACTGGGAGGTCGCTCAGAGAGGCGTCGAATTTTCCGTTTCTCAACACAAGTCGATACGCCTCAAGTCCTAGAACGGGGTTGGGGTCAACCTCCTTGGAGAACCCACTGTTACTCGCTTCCGAATCTGTGGAAAGGGACGTGTTTAACAGCTTTGAAATAGGTGAATATTTCCACCTCTCTGACCTCCTTGTAGGAGGCAGAAGTGTAGATTTGAATATGTCTGTGAGCACTGCCATATTCTAAGCGTTCTGTTCTTCCTTAATCCAGTCGTACCCCTTGGCTTCTAGCTCTAGAGCGAGTTCTTTTCCTCCGCTTTTCACGATTTTACCGTTTGATAAAACATGGACAAAGTCTGGAATGATGTGATCTAAAAGTCTCTGGTAATGAGTAATGACAATAAAGGCCCTGTCAGGAGAACGCATCGCGTTCACTCCTTTGGAGACAACTCTCAAGGCATCAATGTCTAGGCCTGAGTCTGTTTCATCTAGAATACAGAGTTTGGGCTCGAGTATCGCCATTTGAAAAATCTCGTTTCGCTTCTTCTCTCCTCCAGAAAATCCTTCGTTCACTGACCGATCCCGAAGTCTACCGTCTAATTCCACAAGAGATGAACACTCTTTCACCTTGGCGAGAAAGTCCTTTGCCTTGATCGGCGGTTGTCCATTGTGATCGCGCTTTGCGTTTACAGCCGCCTTCATAAAGTTTAAGTTCGAAACACCTGGGATCTCGATCGGATATTGAAAGGCCAGGAAAACGCCTTCTCTAGCTCGGTCACTTGCCTCCAGCTCGAGTAAGTCCGTTCCATCTAAATCGACGACACCGTCCGTTACCTCGTAAGCTTCGCGGCCCGCAAGAACAGATGCGAGTGTCGATTTTCCAGAACCATTGGGACCCATGATGGCATGGATTTCACCAGGCTTAACATCGAGGTTGAGACCTTTAAGAATCTCATTGTCGCCAACTTTGGCGTGTAAATTTTTAATTTTTAGCATTCTAAATTGCTTTTTCAGCTTTATCCTACGCTTCCTTCTAAAGAAATAGTAAGAAGTTTTTGGGCTTCAACGGCAAACTCCATAGGTAGTTTGTTTAAGACATCTTTTGCATAACCCTTCACAATGAGACCTATTGCTTCCTCTTCTTCGATTCCTCGTTGTTGGCAATAAAAAATTTGGTCTTCACCAATTTTCGAAGTTGTTGCCTCGTGTTCGATCTGAGCTGTTGGGTTTTTTACTTCGATATAAGGAAAAGTGTGTGCGCCACATTTGTCCGTCATAAGTAGAGAGTCGCAAACTGAGAAGTTGCGCGCGTTTTCTGCTCCTGGATGGATTTGTACGAGGCCCCTGTAAGAGTTTTGAGACTCCCCTGAAGAAATACCTTTAGAGATAATGGTAGAACGGGTGCGCTTTCCCAAATGAATCATCTTGGTTCCCGTGTCGGCCTGTTGTTTGTTGTTCGTCACAGCGACGCTGAAGAACTCTCCAATACTGTCATCGCCTTTTAAAATACAGCTGGGGTATTTCCAAGTCACCGCAGAACCTGTCTCAACCTGAGTCCAACTTATTTTTGAAGCTCTGTGACAAATCCCTCGCTTGGTTACAAAGTTGAACACTCCACCCTTTCCGTTTTTATCTCCAGGATACCAATTTTGTACCGTACTGTATTTTACTTCAGCCTCATCGTGTGAAATAATTTCAACTACAGCCGCATGAAGCTGGTTTTCGTCTCTCTGTGGAGCGGTACATCCTTCTAGATAACTAACGTAACTGCCCTCGTCGGCTACAATCAGGGTTCTCTCAAACTGACCTGTTCCCGATTGGTTAATCCTGAAATAAGTACTAAGCTCCATGGGGCACCTAACGCCCTTAGGAATATAGCAAAACGATCCATCAGTGAAGACTGCAGAGTTTAAAGCTGCGTAATAGTTATCTCTCTGGGGAACTACCGTTCCTAAATACTTTTTAACAAGCTCCGGATGTTCTTTAATCGCTTCGCCTAGTGAACAGAAAATGACACCGATTTCGCCCAGAGTTTCTTTAAAAGAGGTTGCGACTGAAACGCTGTCCATGACGAAATCAACCGCCACACCACTCAACTTCTTCTGTTCCTCTAAGCTGATACCAAGCTTCTCCATCGTCTTCAAAAGCTCAGGGTCTACTTCGTCTAAAGATGCAAGTACTTTTTTTGGTTTGGGCGCTGAGTAAAAACTAATCGATTGCAAATCGGGCTTGTCGTACGCAACGTGTGCCCAATCTGGCTCCTCCATTTTAGACCAAGCAGCAAAAGCCTCTAACCTCCACTTCAACAACCAATCAGGCTCATTTTTTTTGCTTGAAATCGTTCTGATAACGCTTTCATTAAGTCCTGGTGCAATTGTATCCGAGTCGATTTCAGTCGTGAAACCGTATTCGTAATTTTTCTCGGTGACTTCACTGAGTAAATTTTCTTCTTCTGTTCCCTTCATTTCAGTCTATAATGAAAAACTTTCTCCACATCCACAGGTGCGATTGGCGTTGGGGTTATAAAACTCAAACCCTTTTCCGTTGAGACCACCACTGTATCGAAGCTCTGTTCCTACCAAATACAAAAAACTCTTCTTATCCACAACAATTTTCACTCCCTTGTCCTCAAATTCTTGATCACCGTCTTTTACCACGTGGTCAAAATCCATCTCGTACATCAGACCGCTGCATCCGCCTCCTTTCACTCCAACACGAACAAAGCTTCCATGAGGACGACCTTCTTCGCTGAGTAATTTTATCACATGCTGTTTAGCTGAATCACTAACTTTAATCATAGTACAAAAATACCACCTTTGTGGTATACAACATCACATTATTCATATTCGTTCTAAATAGGATAACTTTTTTTAATATTGTTCGTCATAACGCTACGAGGGTGCATCTTTGGGGTATGGCTTCTAAGCATCGCGCAAACAAGAATAGACTCCCTGCATCTCAGGCAACTACAACATTCACAACGGTCGTAGGAATGACCTTAACACTGGTGTTAATTGGTTTGATTTCTGTCATCTCTCTTTTGGGGGCCCGTTGGGAGAAGCAGCTTAGGCAAGAA
>MDSY01066604.1_pt1 | contig 19534 bp, 12 predicted proteins | sample 811131 | NCBI WGS metagenome assembly MDSY01 (sample SAMN05326643, study PRJNA326480) | marine metagenome | isolation source: seawater | place: Atlantic Ocean: South West | collected 2010
AAATAATAAAAAATGTTACCGGCACATACATTTACTACTCTATTAATAATGCATATCCAGTCTAATTTGGAATTAATATAATGAGCCTTTTGAAATTCCAAATGGGGATTTCAGCTGAAGAACACAATCATTCTTAAATTGAAATGAAGTTGGTCGCTCGTTAAAAATTCAATAATTTGATTTATTGAAAAGACTTTAAATTATTTTACGCTTTATGCAGCTAATTCAGATAGCTAATCTAAAAAACTTGCTTTCATCTTCATAAAGACTATGATTAATTATTAGCTTAATAATTTCATCAATTTATTCCTACTTAAGCGGGAATAAACATAGTATTTAATAGCTTCTGTAATTTAGGACTTAGCAGAAACTAAAAAGTCACCCTATTGGGTGACTTTTTAGTTTGATTAAAGGAAGAAAATTAATTCTTATCGTTCTTTCTAACTAAGTCAGTGTAAATTGGAGAAGCAATACAAATAGATGAATAAGTACCAACCACTACCCCAATTAATAATGCGAAAGCAAAACCTTGAAGCGAACCAGTTCCGAAAACAAGTATCGCTAAAAGCACTACTATAATTGTCATAGAGGTATTAAATGTTCTTGACAGCGTGCTATTAAGTGCTTTATTTACGACAACATTAATACCTTCGGAAGATTTGCCTCTTGTTCTCTCCCTAACTCTATCAAACACAACAACTGTATCATTAATTGAATAACCTACAACTGTAAGCACTGCTGCAACAAAGGCTGTGTTAATTTCTAATGAGAATGGAAGAACATCTTGTAACAATGAAAATAATCCAAGTACAATAATTACATCATGGAAAATTGCAATTAGAGCTCCTAATCCAAACTGCCACTTACGGAATCTTAATGCAACATATAAGAATATGGCTAACAATGCATAAACAACAGATGTATAAGAAGCATCAATAATATCGTCAGCAATTGTACTTTGAACATGAGCACTTTCTAAGACACCGTATTCTTTTCCTTCATTTTGTTCAACAAATTGATTAACTGTCATCCCTTCTGGTAAGTACTTCTTAATTCCTGAAAACAAAGAACTTTCAACTTTATTAGATGCCTCTTTAGTTTCATCGCTAGCTAAAAACTTTGTAGTGATAATTAAATTACCTGTACCACCTGTTTTAACTTCAGGGGCTAATTCCTTTCCATTTATATCCAGGAACACTGAAGCTAATTCAGTTTTCAAGGTTTCAACTTCAGGAACATTTTCAAAATTAACTTTATATGTTCTACCGCCTGAGAAATCCGTTCCTAAGTCAAATCCTTTTGTGAAAATTGAACCTAAACCAATAATGATTAACAAGGCCGAACCAACATAAAACTTCTTTCTTGAAGAAATAATATTATAAGTTGTATTTGTAAACCAATCTTTTGTTTTCTCAGATGAGAACTTAATTGTTTTCTCTTTTCCTAATAAGGAATCAAAAATCAATCTTGTTATAAAAATTGCTGAAAATAATGAGGTGAAAATTCCAACGATTAACGTTTGAGCAAAACTCTCAATAACAGATGTTCCAAAATACCATAAAATAACACCTGTAATTAATGTAGTAAGGTTGGCATCTAGAATAGCTGAATAAGCATGCTTATAACCATCGGCTATTGCCATTTTTTGACTTTTACCTGACCTTAACTCTTCTCGAATTCTTTCATAAATAAGCACGTTAGCATCAACAGACATACCAACTGTTAAAACAATACCAGCAACCCCCGGAAGTGTTAATGAAATTGTTGGTGCAGCTGCTAAAACACCTATTACAATTAAAATATTAGCTACTAAGGCAACGTTTGCTACCCAACCTGCAGTATTATAATAGAAAACCATATAAATCAAAACAAGTGCTAATGCCAACACAAATGACCATACAGCTGCTTTAATTGCCTGAGCACCTAAAGTTGGTCCAACATTTGTTTCCTGAACAATTTTAGCTGGAGCAGGAAATTTACCGGCGTTTAATACATTAGCTAAATCGGATGACCAAGTATAAGAATCATCTGTATTACCAGGAGTGATTTGAGTTCTACCTCCAGCAATAGCTCCATTACTAGCGCCTGGAGCAGAGAATACTAATCCGTCCAATACAATTGCAATAGGCTTCCCTCCTGCCTTGTAAGATTTACCCGTTATTTGCTCCCATTTTGTAGCAGCAACAGTTTTAAAATCAAGCGATACAATATTTCTACCGCTTTCTACTTGCCTACTTGCTGATTTAATGAACTCTCCAGATAAAAATGATCCTCCATTAGATTCTTTTCTTAACGCGTACAATTGAAGTGCTCCTGCTTTTTCACCTAAATCTGTCTCAGAAGACCAAGCTAACTTCAATCTCTTATTGAAAACCTTCTTATCGTATCCAATTTTAAGTATTTCGTTAACCGCTGCAGTATCACCTATTTTAAATATTCCAACAGCAGCTCTACCATTTCCTTTTGAGAGAATTTCTTGATCCGTTACCTTTAATGAATTTAATGGTGAATTTCTACTCACAAGTAGAGCAATACTATCTTCTTGGTTTAATCCTAAAAAGTCAGCAGAATCTAACGGATTTACCAAATTATAATGATCTCTAGCTTTTTCTTCTAAGGCTATAAATGATGACTGAAGATCTTGGACGTTGTATGTGTCCCAAATCTCTAAGTTAGCGGATCCTTGTAATAATTTCCTAACCCTTTTTATATCCTTAATCCCAGGCAGATCGACTACTATTCTTCCTGTAGATCCAACTAATTTAATATCTGGCTGGGCAATTCCAAACTGAGCAACCCGAGTTCTTAATACCTCTTTTGCTTGTCCAATAGCATCTGCGGCAGATTCTGACAACATATTTACAACATCATCATCAGTTGAGTTTACATTGATTTCACCTTTCCCAGCAAACCATTTTGCCATAAGAGGAGTTTTTCCATTAGCATCTTTTGGCATCTTTTCTTGGTAAGCTTGCACAAATAAATCAACGTATCCTCCTGCCTGTTCTTTCTTTAATTGTTTTGCCCTAAGCTTAACCTGTTTAAAATCTGAAGAACTTTTCACATTACTTCCAACTAAAGACTCTATTAACTCGTCTACAGCGATTTCTAGCGTTACTGAAACACCACCTCTCAAATCAAGACCAAGGTTAATTTCTCTTTTTTTACATTCTTTGTAGGAATAGTCTAACCAAATCTCTTCATCAGAATTATCCTTTAACCATTGAATTGATTCCTCTGTTGTATTTGTTGAGTCTAGAGCTTCTTGTTCAAATCCTCTTGCGAAATAAGTGAATGAAAACTCCCAAAGACACGCCAATCCTATGATGGCTAATAAAATTTTTATAGCTTTTTTGTTCTGCATTTTAAATTTTGTTCAAATAAGACCGGCAAATATAAATCATACCACCCGATAAACAATAACTCTATCAAGGTTAATTAACGATAATTTATTACATTTATCATTATGCAACGTATCACGCTGACTATCATATTATTAGGAGTTGTTAACAATGTTTTATATGGCCAGTTTTCATTTGAACGAAAATTCGATGTAGAGGTTAAGAAAAATAATACAGTTTTAACTCGAGCTTGGGAGGGTGGGCTCAACTATCCTATTTTCAGTAATGTTGATTTTGATAATAATGGTATTAATGATCTTTTGGCTTTTGACAAAAGCGGCAGCAGACTTGTTGTTTTTAAAAACCATAATCTTGATTTTGAAAACATTAAACTAGACTTAAAACTTGAAAGATGGGTTTTATTTAGAGACTTTAACTGTGATAACTTCCCTGATATATTTACAGGAACATCAGGAGGAATAAGGGTTTACAAAAACAATGGTGATTTCACTTTTACCCTAGAGAGCATTCTAATCCAAACTGATTTAGGGACATTTACATCCAATTTATTCGTAGCGAACGAGGATATTCCAGGAATAACAGATATTGATGGAGATGGAGACCTAGATATTCTAACTTTTGATAAAAATGGTGTTTATCTTGAATACCATAAAAACCAATCGATTGAGAAATCAGAGGAATGTGGCTTAGACTTCTTTAAAGAATCCGATTGTTGGGGTAGCTTTAAAGAAAATGAGATAACAAACCAAATAATTTTAAACCAACCCTGCACTAATATAGGACTCAGTATATTAGGGGGCGGAAACCATGCAGGTAGCTCAATTACAACCTTGGATGCTGATCATAATGGAACAATTGATTTAATTATTGGTGATATATCATTTAATAATTTAAACTTTTTACAAAACGGAGGAAGTTCGCTGTTTAGTAACATAAATTTGATCGATCAAAACTTCCCTAATTATGACAAAAAAATAGACATACATTTATTCCCTTATGCCTCCTATATTGATGTAAATCATGATAACCGAAATGATTTATTAGTAGTTAGCAATAATGCTGTTATCGGGGATAACAAAAAGGTGCTTTTCTATAAAAATATAGGCGTAAATAAAGATACTTTCTCATTTCAATCTAATTCTTTTTTAATTGATAAAATGCTTGACTTTGGAACGAGTGCATACCCAATTTGGGTTGATGAAAATAAAGATGGTTTAACTGATCTTTTAATTGGAAATAATGCTATCAATAAGAACGGTGAAATATCAGCATCATTAACATTGTTAAGGAATACAGGAACTAGCTTAGCCCCTTCTTATGAAATTATCAATGAAGATTATCTTGGCTTTTCTTCCAATGAAGAGCAATACGTTTATCCAGCAGTAGGAGATATAGATAGAGATGGTGACGAGGATCTATTAATTGGACTTCAGAGTGGTAAAATACTATTATATATTAACCAAGCTGGAGCCAATCAACCTTATGATTTTGTTTTTGCAGCAGCTGAATTTGAAGGAATTGATATTGGAAATTATGCAGCCCCAGTTTTATTTGATGTAAACGGAGATGATAAAATTGATTTGACTGTTGGAGAGCAAAATGGGAGTTTATATTATTATGAGAATCAAACTGATAATGGATATGATTATTCAATAGAAGTTAAAAACTTTGGTAATATCTCAACACAAGATTTTAATGCAGGGTTTTTCTCAGGCTATTCTACTCCTTTTTTCTTCCTTAAAGATGGAAAGACACATCTTTTAGTTGGAGGGGAATCTGGAAAAGTTAAGGCTTATTTAGATATTCAAAATGAAATAACAACAGCAATTGAATTAGATGAAGATGATTTTTGTAGTTTAAAGGATGGTGGATATTCAAAACCGCTCATTGGAGATTTAAATGGGGACAAGAATCCTGAATTAATAGTTGGAAATCGATCAGGGGGACTAGCATTTTATTTAGGATTAAATACTGAAAACATAAATAACTCAAAAACACTAAAAAATATAGATTACATTGTTTATGGAAATAATATTCAATTTAATTCGAATCAAGTCTTGAACATTAAACTTTTTGATTTAAATGGAAAACTGATTAAATTCTCTAGGACAAATAAGGTTGGACTTCCTTCTAATTCTGGAGCTTACATAATTCTTCTAGAGTTTTCAAATGAAATAAGATCAGTGAAATTTTTTAAGTAGTTAAAAATTTTGGTAGTAGGTTAAAAATCCACCAAAAGTTCCTGCATTAGATAATGGATTCCAAATTTCAGGATCATGAACAGTATTATCTACCCAAGGCTGTATCCATTTTACTTCAGTAACAAATCTCCACGTTCCAGTTCCAAAACTATAACCTAAATGCGGTGAAAACAACACATCGTCTTTAAAGGGATCTTTTACATCATAATTTGAAACAACATTATAATGTGTTTGAAATCCAACATAGCTGTACATTTTCCATTTTGAATCTCCCGGGCAATCACAAAAATAATGAGGATCACTTCTAAAATGCCAATACAAATTCATATCAAATTGAGGGAAAAAATTTATTCCACCTATTTGGTTATTCCTAGATACATTTGCAACAAAATTAGTTGTTAAACCAATTTTCCTTTTACTCCACCATTTCCACTCCCTTAACGCTCCTATCTCTGCAGCGTAATAACCTTCTAAAACAGGAGACAAAAGTACTCCCCCAAAATAAGTCAAGTTATTAGTTTTTCCTTTTGCATAGGTTAAACTTAAAATTGGCACTGGCATTATCGTACCGTTATCTTCAACAACAGGTCCACCATAAGCTACTCCAACAGACTTTTCTCTTTTATTCAAAGGAACAACATACCTAGTTGGCGCGCAGCCTACTAAAAGAGCTATGAAGATTATATTAACTATTTTTTTCAAACTTTCAGTTTTTTAACCACCTCTTTATCAATGGGAAAAGTAAAATCATTTTCCATAAGTTGATCCACGTCGAGCCATCTAAAACATTGAGGTTCTTCCGTTTCAAAATTAAAGGGAATTTTAGTCGATTTAATTTCGCCACATTTTACTTCGACTGAATAATAAACTAAAATCAACTGATCCTTTGGGTTAAAGGAAGAGACTTGTAGGAAGTCATTTATATAAAACAGCTCCCCTATTTTCACATCGATATTTAATTCTTCTTTAAACTCACGTTTTAATCCATCAGCCAATCCTTCTCCAAATTCTAAACCACCTCCTGGAAACTTTGTCATTTTAGTTCCTCCACGAATCTCGTCCGTTACAAGAACTTTTCCATCCTGAACTAAAAGTCCATACACTCTTACATTAAAACTTGTTAAGTTCATATTTTTTTAGCTCTAAGCATCTCTCTTTTACCTGGAGGACCAGGAACTTTTTCAACTTCAAAGCCAGCAGAAATCATATTACGTCTTGCTTGCCCTTGACAACAATATGTGACTAAAACACCACCATTTCTCATTGAATTGAAAATCTTCTTAAAAATTTCAATTTCCCACAATTTAGGTTGTTTATTTGGAGCGAATGCATCGAAAAAAACAACATCAAAACCATAATTTAAATCATCCGAAATTAAATCAATCTCAACTTTTCTAATCTTAAAATAACTTGATAATTCTACAAATTTCTCCCAACTACAAGTTGTTATCTTTTTATATAACGGATTATCACCCAATAAGTCACCATAATTTAATTGAGAGAACTCTTCTTGACTAACCGGATACTTTTCAATAGTTGTATAATCAAGACTAATATTTTTAATTCTAGCCCAATGGGCAGACAATAATGCATTTAATCCGGTTCCGAATCCAATCTCTAATATTGAGATACTTTTAGCCGTTGTATTGGCCTTACAAAAACCATCTAATCCCATTTTCAGAAAAACATGTTCCGCTTCTTGCTTGGCTCCATGAATCGAATGGTATTGCTCATTTAAATCAGGCACTAATAAGGAATGAGATCCATCATTGGTAGTAATAATATGTCTTTTACCTGAAAGGTCCATTTAACTTAAAACAGGTTGCTATGCCAAGAGTTTTTTGCCTTAGTTTCCCACTTTGAAATAAATTCAGCTTTACTTGTAACAAGATTATTAAAAACAGTAATATCTGAATTAAACTCGCCTGACTGGGCTTTTTCTTGAAATTCAGCCATTTTAATATTTTGAATAGAAACACCTTTCTTATATGTAAGATTCATTCGATCTAGCATACTCACACCATATTTTTGCTCAATGGATTTAACCAATACAACTGATTTATCAATTGAACATCCGGTCGCCTCCTGAGGAGATTCATCTACAAAAATGACTACGAATTGATTATAAAAAACTTCAATAGCGCTTTTTAATTTAGTTCCATGAGCCTCCCAACCAGCAATAAATTCTATCAGGTCTTTCTTTAATTCTGTCAATTCTAAATCACTAAAAGCCCTGTTGGATTGGTAAACCCATACCCTTGATTTATCGGGAAGATTATTTGCTATTTGTACCATTATACAAAAGTACGAAATTATGAGTTGCGGGAGACAGATGCGTTCTAACTGATATAAAACAAATCATAATTTATTTGAAATCATAAATTACGTAAATTCTATTTTTCAATTATAAATCAGATGCCTGAGCAACTAGCTCTGCTAGGTCCATAACTTTAACCTCTCTACTCCTGTTTTTTAGCTTGACACCATCGGTTAGCATAGTGTTACAAAATGGGCAACCTGTTGCAATTATACTTGGACTCATTTCTAAAGCTTCTTCAGTGCGCTCTACATTAATGTCTTTATCACCTTTCTCTGCCTCCTTAAACATTTGAGCACCACCAGCACCACAACACAAACCTTTAGATCGGCTGCGTTTCATTTCAGCAAGTTCGGTATCTAACTTTTTTATTAAGCTCCTTGGAGCATCATAAATATCATTTGCCCTTCCTAAATAACATGGGTCGTGATAGGTGATTTTCTTTCCTTTAAAGTTACCACCTTCAACGGTTAGTTTTCCTGAATCAAAAAGATCTTGAATAAACTGCGTATGGTGCATTACTTGATATTTACCTCCAAGCTCTGGATATTCATTTTTTAAAGTATTAAAACAGTGGGGGCAAGTGGTTACTATTTTTTGAATTCCATAACCGTTAAGAACTTGAATATTCATCATGGCCTGCATTTGAAACAAAAATTCATTTCCAGCTCTTTTTGCAGGATCACCAGTACAACTTTCCTCTTTTCCTAAAACAGCATAGTTTGTACCAACTTTATTTAAAATCTTCACAAAAGCGCGTGTTATTTTTTTTGCACGGTCATCAAAACTGCCAGCGCATCCCACCCAAAATAAAACATCAGGTTTTTCACCTTTAGCTAAAAAATCAGCCATTGTAGAAACTTTTAAATCTGCCATAAATTAATCTTCTTCATTTGCCCAATTAAACCTATCAGCTGCAGGGAATGCCCATGGCGCCCCATTATTTTCAACATTTCCAAACATAATATTCAATTCATTTGGTGCCTGAGACTGCTCCATCACTAAATATCTTCTTAAATCAACAATTACTGCTAAAGGATCGATGCTAACAGGACAAGCTTCAACGCATGCATTACATGAAGTACAAGCCCAAAGCTCTTCAGCAGTGATATAATCATTTATAAGTAACTTATTATCTGCTGCTTTCTCACCTTTTTCGTCTAACAGCTTACCAAATTCTTCCGTCCTATCACGCACATCCATCATTATCTTTCGCGGAGAAAGTAATTTGCCTGTTTGATTTGCCGGACATTGTTCCGTGCATCTACCGCATTCTGTGCAAGTATAAGCATCCATGATACTCTTCCAAGAAAGGTCATTAATATCCTTCGCACCAAAAGGAGCAGGAGAAGCTGCATTTGGATCTTGTTGAGGAGCTGCTGCGTAAGGATCAGCATTTGGATCCATCATTAACTCAACCTCCTTCTTAACATTTTCCATATTATCAAACTGACCTTTCGGTAACAGCTTAGCAAAATAAACGTTCGGAAATGCCAATAAAATATGGAAGTGTTTTGAAAAAGGTAAATAATTTAAAAAAGCTAAAATTCCAATTATATGAAACCACCAACAACTTCTTTCGATGATAAAAAGGGTTTCTCCATTGAAAACACCCATTAACGGACTTAATAAACCACTTACAGGAAAAGAACCTGCCTTAACATATCCCTTAAAACCTATTATTTGTAATTGTTGATCGGCAGCGTCCATGAGTAAAAAAGCAGTCATCAAAATAATTTCAGCATATAAAATAATATGAGCGTCGTTTTTTGGCCATTTAGTCATTTCAACCCCATCCAAACGTTTTATTCTTTTTGAAACCCTTCTTACTATAAAAACAACACAAGCCAGTAAAACTCCTAATGCTAGGATTTCAAACGAACCAATAAGTACATCGTAAATTACGCCAATAAATCCAGCGAAAACTCTGTGGGTTCCTAATAATCCATCGATAATAATTTCGAGCACTTCTAAATTAATAATAACAAAACCAACATAAACAATAATGTGTAAAGCACCCACTATCGGCTTTTTAATCATCTTACCTTGCCCGACAGCAACCCTGAGCATATACTTAAATCTCTGGACTTTTTTATCGTTTCTTTTGTCTGATCGACCGAGTAAGATATTTCTTCGAATTTTTTTTACTCTCAAAGCGAAAACAGCAGCAGTTGATAGAAGTAATACTCCAAAAATAATATTCGAAATGTAATCCATAAATTTTAGTTGATCCCTTAGGACTATTTACTGAAATTTCAAAGAATTTGTTTCACTAGAAGTACTTCGGGAAAGGGATTATTTATAACGCTCAATTATTCTTCTAACAGTTGAAGTGTCACAAATTCTTGAACCACAAGAATCTTTGAGTTCTTTAGCTAAATCACCCATTACTTTCCTGTGCATCATATTAAATTCTATGAGGTTTTGTTCCATAACCCTAACATCTGATGAGTCCCATGGCTCCGCATCTTTTTGGCGTTTACTTCCAAAGTTTATTAAGGAAATATTTAAATATCTACCCGGATTTTGTTTTAAGTCAAGCAACAATAAATCGAGATCAGCTGAAGCTAAAATTAAATTCTCATACAAATCCTTATTGTTTAACAACTGACCAATAGAACCTTCTCCATTGTTGATTTTCTCCATTATGGTTTCAGTCTCCATTAAAACACTGTTTACGCGACTTATAGTTTGCTTAACCTCTGATTTGGCAAGGCTATCTGTAATATTGTCTAAATTTTCTATTATGCTAGTAATTTTAGAACTGTTGTTATTCAGAGTTTTAGTTAACGACTCAATATTATCAACAATCCGCTCTACCTTGGCATTTTTCAAATCTGAAGTAATGGAATCTAAGGAGTTCGTTGCATGTAATATATTAGCCATAGCTAATGGTATTTGCTCAAATGATTTCTTTAAATTACTTTGAGTCTTGTCATCCATTACTACCACAAAAGTTTTCACCAGCTTATCAATGTCTTCTAAGAGTAAATCAACCTTTTGCTGTAATGGCCTCAATCTAATATCTACTTCATCCTTCAAAGATGGTGACAATTCACCCACTAATGTATCTCCTACTTCAACAGCTGCATTACCTTTTTTTATATCTGATAATTCAACTACCATTGTCCCTAATAAACCAACAGACGAAATCTCAGCTATGCAGCCATTATAAAGTTGAATACCTTTTGTTTCTATATCGAATTTAACAACCCAAAAATACCCATCGGCGGCACTAGAATCAAATTCAATAGCTTTTACAGAACCCACTTGCATACCTCTGTAATTTACGCCACTTGAAGAAGCTAAGCCATCGAGGTTTTGATATTTAGCGAAAATCCCGTTGTCTGGCTTGAAGATATCATTCCCAGAAAGAAAGTTAGCGCCCCAGTACAACATAAATATTGCCGAAGTTGCTGCTAATCCTATTTTAAATTCTTTGCTCACCTATCTTATCTTTTATTGTTTCCCTGCTGCAATAAGCTCTTTCGCTTTTTTCACAGAGACTCTATCTCCCATATAAAAAGCTACAACAAATGCATCGTTGAAAATTGTCTGCCTTACTTTCTTTTGTAATTGAATTGCCTCTTCTTGAGTAACGCAATTTCCTACAGCATATTTAAAAATAGCACCATTTTTATATTCAAACACATCTGACACTTCCTTAAACTTACGTGAATTTAAGGGTATTTTTTTACTTGATGAAGTTATTTGAACTCTAAAAAGAACATCATTATTATTTGGGTCTTTTTTTTCTATAGCTTTTTTTGCTTCATCTGCTTTGTGCGATTCAACCAATTTAGCCACCGAATCCTTACTTAACTGAATCCTTACTTCAAGTTCTTTTGCAGCTTCATCTCCTATTTTAACTTTTAAAACATTTTTTAAAGTTGAATCCCATGCAGCAAATAATTTAGCCTCTTCTAAAGCTATTTCACTAGAATTAACGCCCTCCATCTCTCTCTTATACTCAACAAAAGCTCTAAATATTGCGCCAGCAGTTTCAGCTTGACCTAATTCTTCTTTCAGTAATAATTCATTTTTAGAATTGGTGAGAAAACCCACTTCAATTAAAACACTGGGCATAGTTGTTTTGTACATCACTAATAAAACTCGTTGTCGGACACCCCTACTATGACGGTTGTTTCTTGATTTAAATTGATGCTCAACTTTATTAGCAAAATTTATGCTAGACTGCAAATACTCTTGTTGATATAAACCCAAAATCATGTTTGCCATAGCACTGTTAGGATCATAGCCATCGTAGTTTTTTTGATGATCTTTCTCAAGTAAAATCACCGAATTTTCTCGTTTCGACATTTCAAGATTCCTGTCAGTATATTTAGTACCCATTACGTAAGTCTCTGTTCCATAAGCTGCTCTGTTAGATGCTGAATTAGCGTGAATACTTATAAATAAATCTGCTTTATTTCTATTTGCGATATTGGCTCTTTCATGAAGCTTTACAAACTCATCCTTTTCCCTAGTATAAATAACTTTAACATCAGGACAGTAGCTTTTTAAAAGCTTTCCTAATTTTAACGCAACCCCTAAACAAACATGTTTTTCTTGAGAAGAAGACCCCAAACAACCCGGATCATGTCCTCCATGACCTGCATCAATAACAACAGTTTTAACGCTGAAAATTTGGGACTTTGAAGACTCTAATTGGGCCGAAGATGTTAAAAAGACTGTAAAAACAATTAGAAATAAAAGAACACCAGCCCTTCCTCGTTTAAAGGATTGGGCATATTTTTTGCTATAACCGAGTAAATTAGCCCCTAAATTTTGTGTAATTTTAGACTGCACTTTCATATTGTTAAAACCATTTCCCAAAGGAAATATTATAAGTTTGCTAACTAAATTAAATATAACATCAAGGATTCTAGCTATTGTACTAGGATTATTAATTAACAATTGTTTCTCAAAAACACTTTTAACAGACTCTACTAATTTAATTTTTCTTGATTCTAATGATACTGCTTCCGGGCTACCTTTAGATAGCCAATATATTAATGAAACAGCCAAAGGCGCGCCTGATTTCCCGGTTAAATACACTGCAAAAGATTCTATTGATTTCGATAACACTAATCAAATAGTATACCTATTTGGTGAGGCGAAGGTTGAATATGGTAAAATTTCATTGGAAGCTGATTATATAAAAGTTTACATCAGTAAAAATGAAGTTCATGCATTTTGTAAAAGAGATAGTATTACAGGAGTAATAACAAAAAAAGTCGTTTTCACTGATGACGGAGATAGTTTTGAAGCTCCCGAAATGAAATATAATTTTAATTCCCAAAAAGGAAGAATCATTCAAGCTACTACTCAAGAAGGAGAAATGCATTTACTTTCTGATGTGGGAAAAAAAATGCCCAACAATGAAATATTCTTAAAAAAAGGAAAAATCACTACTTGCGACGCTGAACACCCTCATTTTTATTTTGAGTCGAGGAAACTTAAAGTCATCCCAGGTAAAAAAATAATTGTTGGACCAACAAACTTAATCATTAGGGAAATAAGAACACCATTATGGGTTCCGTTTGGGGTTTTCCCTAATAATCAAACCAAAAAATCAGGGTTGCTTATTCCTGGATATGATCAAAGGGGCGGATCATTCGGTTTAGATCAACTAGGCTATCATTGGGCAATAAACGATTATATACATGCTGAATTATTATCAAGTTTTTATTTCTCAGGAAGAACACTTTTATCTGGAGAATTGAATTATAAGAAGAGATATAAATATGATGGAAAACTAAAATTAGATTATACAAAAAGTGTTGAAGGTATTCCTGATATTAAAAATTATGAAGTCACTCAAAATTATAAATTATTATGGACCTTTAATCAGAATCCAAAAGCACATCCAAAAAGTAAATTTGGTATAAGAATCGATGCGAAATCACCAACATTTAATCAAACTCAAAACTTAAATACAACTACGGCACTTACAACGACTCAAGGGCAAAACACTTCTCAAATCAGATGGGGTTGGACGGATAAAAAGTGGAGTTTAAATACAATATCAACATTAAACCAAAACTTCGCAGAAGAAAGAGTTAATATAACATTACCTAGCTTAAACTTAAGCGTTAGACCAATTAAAAAAGGAATTTTCACTTTTGGAGGAAGTGCTGAAGCCAAAAATAAAGTTACAGCAGGTGATTCTACTTTTTTTACACAACGAACACTCAATGATTTTCAAAACGGGGCAAAAGCTAATATTAACATGAGAATATCTAAAAGAATTTCCGTTTTAAAATACCTCAACCTTACTTTACCCTCTATTAGTTGGAATTCTTATTTAATGACAGAAGAAATTTACAGAGTACAAGCAGATGCAGGTTTATCTAACGATTCAGTTGACAAATATAATTATGCTTATGATTTTTCAGTTGGAAACGTTGGACTTAACACTAAAATATTTGGAACCTATAAATTTAAAGAAGGATCATATATTAAGGGATTCCGACATACTATTACTCCTTCAGCAAACATTACATATAGACCTGACTTTTTTATAGATGCTCAAAATATCAACTATACTGTATTTGATTCAGTGACAGAAAAAAATTACGAATACAGCAAATACGCTGGTCAACTGTATAGCCCAAATGCTATAAAAGGTGCAAGTGTAAGTTTTAGCTTAGATCAAAACCTACAATCGAAAGTAAAAGATAAAACTGACTCCACTGGTTTAAAATACAAAAAGATAAATATCATTAATGCGTTCAGAATTAATTCTTCGTATAACTTTTTAAGCGACTCTATGAACTGGAGTAATATTTCAATTTCATTAAATACAGCTCCTTTATTTCTAAAAAACTTAAATATTTCGGGAACAATTTCACCATATGAAATGGATGAAAATGGATTTGTGTTTGACAGCCTAATGTGGAAGGCGGGAGAAATAGGTAGGATTACTAGCTTTTATGTTCAAACAAAAATTAGTTTGACTAGAAATATGCTTACCAAACTTTTATTCAATTTAAAAGATGTTCCTAAAGATGACTTTGGTTGGAAAGTGGATATTGACTACCAATACAGGTACACTAAACCAGGACTAGAAGCCACAATTCGTCAAACTTTCGGATTAAGAGGAAAGGTGCAATTAACCCAGAAGACTGATTTCAATTATTTCCTGCCGATTAATCTCGAAACAAGAAAATTCGCAAGAAATGGATATTTTAATATTACCAGAGACCTACATTGTTGGGTCATGACTTTAAACTATTTACCTTTTTACGAAAATCTTAATTTTTCATTCCTAATTCAACCAAAATCTGCTATGCTTAGAGATATTAAATTAGATAGAAAATATAGGGGAGACGGATTTTAAAAACTTAAAACAATTTCTAATGGCACAAATAATCAATACTAAAAAAGCACCTGAACCAATTGGACCTTATAACCAATCGGTGAAAACAGGAAACTTACTTTTTGTTTCGGGACAAGTACCTTTTATTGCAGAAACAATGGAATTGGTAACTGAATCAGTTGAAGCAGAAACGCACCAAGTCATGAAAAATTTAAAAGCAATTTTAAATGAAGCAGGGCTTGATTTAAAAAACATTGTTAAGGCCTCAATTTTTTGTAAAGACCTAAATGACTTTGCAAGGATTAACGAAGTTTATGGTTCATACTTTGATAGGAATTACCCTGCAAGGGAATGTGTTGAAGTAGCAAGACTACCAAAGAATGTAAATGTTGAAATTTCAGTTATTGCTGAATTTTCGTAAAAAAGCTTACAATCACAAAAAAGAGGCTACCCATTGAATATACAGCCTCTTTTTATTTAAAATCTATTTTCTTTGTATTTCTATTACTTCTTGTAATCCAGAGTCATACTCTACATTTAGTAAATAATTTCCAAATGCTAATTGCGACAAATCTATTTTAGAGACAATTGAACTAACGTTAGTTAATGAAACAACTTTTCCGCTAACCTCAGTTAAAATAAGCCTTTTAATTCCCGAACCTTCCACTGTTAAAAAGTCCATTACCGGATTTGGATAAGCATTTAATTCGACTAAATCAGCAGATTTAGAAGAGGTGCATATATCAACTAATGAATTGATTTCATTTGACTCTACATTATTTTGAGTGACACATTCGAGTGACGAATTTAAAACTGCTTTAATTACATCTCCGTTTTCTCCCGAATAACTGTAAGTGGCCCCAGCACCAAGACTTATATCGTTTACTTGCCAAGTAATAGATGCTGAAGAACCTGCATTTGAAACAGATGCTCCTAAAGTAATTGATGTTCCACTGCACAAAGGCCAAGACTCTCCTGATAATGTATCAATTTGAATACTTGGAGAAACACTGCTTGTAAGGTTAACTGAATACAAATTTGAAGTCACATTTTTTAATACAGAGCATTCATCATCAGAAGTAACCTTGAGACTTACTTCATCACCATTAGATAAACTATCAGAACTAAATATAGTTAGAAATCCTTGTTCGGTTCCATTAACCATCCAAGAATAAATGGGATTAGACCCTTCATTTGTAACTGTGGAAGTGAAATCAATTTGTTCTCCTTCACAATTAGGATTATTACCTAAAGCAATTTCAGCGGTAACAGTTTTACTTTCATCTAAACTTACCACCATGTAACTACTTTTAGTTTCGGTTACACCATCAACTGTTAAGGATACCATCTTAATTCCTTCATTAAGGTATTTAACTGTGTGAGGTCCCTCTCCTGATGCCGTTGCAGGGTAAGCATCAGCTCCAAAATTCCAATTATAACTAATTGGTGATCCTCCTGTAATATTTGCTGTAAAAACGACTTCATCGCAATGCCTAATTACCTGAACATCTGAACTAAAATCAACATTTATATTCGATCCGAAACAGAAATCATTTGTTCCAGGTGTAGTATAATTTTGAACTTCTTTTTCAAAATACTCAATTTTTCCATTTTCTTTTAAGCCATAAACATCTGTATTGTAAGACTGAGAACATACACCTTTTAAGAGCCAATAATCAGTTCCTGCATTGCCTTCAAATAAATCGGGTTGATGATTTTGAGACCACCATTTAGCTTCATAAAAATATCCATTATAAGAAACTTGATTACCTCCATTATATACTGAATTTGCACTCCAAGCAGCTACGCTGCATTGACCACTGTTAAAAGCTTCATATACAACAAAATCATAACAATCAGATTCTAAACAAAATTCTTCTTGGAGCTGTTCACCTACTAAATTTGCAGACCCGTAACTTCCGCTTTTCACAATTTGACTTTCACCATTACTTAGGGTCCAAGCTAGTGACTTGTTCGCTGATCGTTCGTCAATATAAAACAAATGAGTCAAACCGAATTCGACAAAAGTTGATTCCTTGACTTCATTATTTGATTCTTTCTCATCTGCAATTCCATTAGGTTCTGAAACAACGATTTTAATATCATTATTACCTGTCAAAGCGTAAATTACCTTAGATAAGGTAATTTCTTGGTTATTACCTTCATTTAGATTGGTAGAATGGTTAATCGTTTCAACTAAGATATTATTTAGAAAAACTTCAATTTTAATTGAAGTAATCACAACACTTCCCTTGTTTTCGATTGTTACCGAAGGATTAACCGAACTTCCACAAAGAGTTGAAGGAACATTTGTTAAATCTGAAACTGCTACATCATAATCTAACGCAACAGATCCATATAAATCACTTTCCCATAACCCCCTTCCGTAAGTAGCTGCAAAAATGGTATTTGAAACATAATTAATTTCTAACTCATTTACGGAACACATTGGTAATCCATTCCAAAAATCAATGTAATCAGTCATTCCATCTTCGATATAGGATACAAACCCGAGACCTCCAACATATAATCCGTTCTCATTATTGTCTGCCCAAACGGCGCAGTAAAAACTCACATAATTCGGAAGGTTTTTAGTATAATCAGTCCATGAAGAACCCGAATTAGTTGAAACGTAGATAGCATCACGCGTCACAGCGACTATTCTGTTTTTATCTCTAGGACTTACATGTATGTAATTAATATTACCTCCAGGACTTATATCTGTCCAACTTGCACCTCCATTTTTTGTAACATATAATTCAGAACTTTCAGCTGTATAAATAAATTTATTATCCGTAGGTGCTATTTTCAATTCATCAAGTGAATTACCATCAAAATCAGAAATTTGAATCCAATTATTTCCATTATCAGAACTTTTCCAAACTTCATTAAATCCAACATAAATGACCGATGCATCAATCGGATCCTGTTCAAAAGGAGTTACCCATGAACCACTCCCATCAGGTTCTTGTATCCAATTATATGATATACCTTGATTAGTAGACCTATATAACGATCCATTTTGAGAAGTACCATATAATTTCGTTGCATCATCCCAAGAAACAAAAGTTTCCATCCCGTCTGCTCCTAACCAATCTATCCATTCCCTATTGGCTCCTCTCATTACAGATGTACCATTATCTTGCGATCCTCCTGTAACTACATTAGGATCTGTTTTGGAAACACCTATCCTGTAAAACTCTCTACATGAAATACCGTCTGTCCTATCATCATAGGAGTATCCGTTATTTCCTGAGGTATAAATACCTCCATCTGTGCCTGCAAAAACCATCCCTGGCTCCCAAATTAAAATATCTATGTCAGCGTGAATATATCCTACACTACTTGATGCAGCTCCACCTGGAGTCCAATAAGTATTAAGGTTGAAATTAGCACCTCCATCCACCGATTTCCAACATTGGATTCCAGCAATAATTATATTGTCGTCATTGAGTGGATCAACAATTATATCCATATCTCGCGGTGCTTGACCTCTATCATCTTCACCTTTTTTATTATACCCAAACATATTATTAACATCGGCTAAACCTGTTTGAATCTTAGTAAAAGAGCCTCCTGAATCAGTTGATTTATAAAGTGCTCCAAATTTCCCGCTTCTTTCTTCTAAAACCATTATTAAATTTGGATTATCAGCTGATACAGCCATCATTTTTGTTTCATCAGCAGCAAAACCACCATTCAAAGAAGAGAAACTATCTCCACCATCAGTGGACTTATAAACTTTTGTTCCCGAATAATAAACAACTGATGGGTCTCCTGGTTTAAATTCAATATCGAGTCCTAAAGTATGAGATTGAACTTTAGTCCAATTAATTCCACCATCAGATGTTTTATACAAACCAAAATAACTACAAATAAATACAACATCACTATTATTAGGGTGTACAACAATTCGAGAAATGGTTCCAACCCCAGGGAAATATATTTCAGTCCAGTTTAAACCTCCATCATTTGAAGTGTAAACGTAACCTGCTGAACTACCCCACCAATATTTATTGGAATTATTAGGGTCAATTTCTAATGACCAAACGTTTAAATCTTGAAATCCATCTGTTAAGTTTGTCCAATCTCCACCATTATTTGTGGTTTTCCAAACACCACAATTTGGCCCACCAACTATATAGTGGTTTAAATTGCCTTTATCAATACCTACTGAAGTAATTCTGCCTACACCAGGATTCCAACCACTGGTTCCATTTTTTGCAATCGGACCAAGATTCTGCCATGTCGCCGTAGATAAAAAACCTGGTTTTTCTAATTCTCTATTTAATTTCTTGTATGACCTTAACGACTTAATTTGCTCATTATAAGG
>MDSY01059877.1_pt1 | contig 19532 bp, 19 predicted proteins | sample 811131 | NCBI WGS metagenome assembly MDSY01 (sample SAMN05326643, study PRJNA326480) | marine metagenome | isolation source: seawater | place: Atlantic Ocean: South West | collected 2010
AACCTATTCTAAAAAAAATTCAAAGGCTCAGTCCAAAAGGTATAGCTTCTAGAGATCTTCAGGAATGTTTATCTATACAACTTGAAGAGGAAAAAGACTCATTAGCATATAAAATAGTAAGTGAATATTTTGACGACTTTATGCATAAGCGTTACTCAAAAATATTAGATAAGCTAGTTTGTGACGATAAAAGTCTGCAAAGCGCAATTCAGAAGATATCACATTTGAATCCTAGGCCTGGTGAGGGTTTTAGAGATAGATTTCAAGTAGTTATTCCAGACGTAATTATCACCGAAGATGGTGATGAATGGTTAATTACAACAAATGATGGAGGTGTTCCAGAGTTAAGAATATCAAAAGACTACGAAAAACAATTGAAAATCGGAAAGTTTGAAAAGGCTGCTCAAAAATTTATTAAAGAAAAAGTAGATGCAGCAAATTGGTTTATTGAAGCAATTAAGGAAAGAAGAGTTACGATGGTAAATGTAACAAAAACTATTATTGAATTACAGCCAGAGTGGTTTTCTGGAGATATGAGCTTTTTAAGACCACTCAAATTGCAAGATATTGCTGATAAAATTAATATGGATATTTCTACTATCAGTAGGTCTACTCGCGGTAAGTATGTGGATACACCATATGGTGTTTTTGAACTAAAACATTATTTTACTGATTCAATTGAATTAAAAAATGGAAAAGTCTTAGGAACTTTTGTTATAAAAAAATCATTAGAGAAGATAATAGTTCAAGAAGATAAGAAAAATCCTTTCAGTGATGATCTTCTTGTGAAAAAACTTGAGAAAGTGGGATATACACTAGCTAGAAGAACTATAGCAAAGTACAGGGATCAAATGGGATTTCCTGTAGCAAGATTAAGAAAAGAAATATAAAGGAGTATTTATGGCGACAAGAAAAATAGTAATAGGAGATCAAGAAGTTGAGATTCCTGATTTGAACTTTAAAGTAATACCAGTTTTAATTATTATTCTAGTTCTTTGGCTTCTCACAGGTGTTTATAGTGTTGGACCAGATGAAGTTGGGGTGGTAAGAACATTTGGTAAATTTTCGCGAGTGGCACAGTCTGGTTTAAATTGGCATTTTCCATTACCTATTGAGACTGTAAATACTCCAAAAGTCACTCAAGTAAAAAGAATAGAAATGGGTTTTAGAACACTTAAAAATGGACAATATAGACGAGTTGAAAAAGAGAGTCTAATGCTTACTGGTGATGAAAATATTGTTGATGCACAAATGATAGTTCAATATAAGATAAAAGACCCTGTTGCATACTTATTTAATATAGTAGGTCCTGAATTAACAGTCCGTGAGGCGGCAGAAGCAAGTTTAAGAACTGTTGTTGGTCGCAATAAGATTGATGAAACCCTGACAACAGGTAAGTTTACTATTCAGGAAGAGACAAAGGAACAGTTGTCGGCAATCTTAGACAAGTATGAATCTGGAATTCATGTTGTCGCTGTACAGCTTCAAGATGTATCACCCCCTAAAGAGGTAATGGGTGCATTTAAGGATGTTGCTTCAGCAAAAGAAGATAAAAATAGAATGATAAATCAAGCTGAAGGCTATAGAAATGATATTATACCAAAAGCACGAGGCGAGGCTGAATCAATGATTAGAGATGCTGAAGGTTTTAAAGAGTCAAGAATTAAACGTTCAGAAGGTGATGCTGCTAAGTTTACAACGGTCTTAAAAGAGTATCGTAAAGCCAAGAGCATTACAGAAAAGCGTCTATATCTTGAGACAATGCAAAAAGTTCTTCCTGGAGTAGAAAAATTTATAGTCCCAGATAAAAATAGCGGAGGTTTATTAAATTTATTAAACCTCAATCCAAAAGCCGAAAAAGGAGTTTCAAAATGATTAAAAATATAACAGCATTACTTTTTGGACTTTTAGTGCTTTTCGCATTTTCTTCTATCATAATAGTAGATGAAACTGAACAAATTGTAATACTACAGTTTGGTAAGCCAATTAGAACAATTACAGAGCCCGGTTTGAATTGGAAATTTCCAGCACCTTTTCAGACATCAGATACATTTGAAAAAAGGTTATTAGAATATGATGTACCACCTGAAGAAATATTAAGTAGAGACAAGAAGTCTTTAATAATTGATAATTATGTCAGATGGAAAATCGTAGATCCACTGTTATTTCTTAAGACTGTTAAAGCCGTACCAACAGCAAAAACAAGGTTAGATGATATAGTATATTCTGAACTTAGACAAGAGCTTGGGAATCATGATATGGTTGAGATCATAACAGAAAATCGAGAATTAATCATGAATAAAGTCACCATAGCAAGTAATGAAGAAACAAGTAAGTTTGGAATTGAAATTATAGATGTTCGAATTCGTCGTGTTGATTTACCTCAAGAAAATGAAGCCTCCATTTATGCTAGGATGGAAGCTGAAAGAAAAAGACAAGCTAATAAATTCAGATCTGAAGGAGAAGAAGAAGCTCAAAAAATCAGAGCTGCGACAGATAGAGATAAGACAGTATTACTCGCAGAAGCCTATAAACAAGCTCAGAAAATTCGTGGACAAGGTGAAGCAGTAGCATTAGATATTTATGCAACCGCTTTTTCTAAAGATCCTTCTTTTTACGAATTTCAAAAAACATTAGAGACTTATGAGAAAATTATAGATGAAAAAACGACCCTAGTATTACCTGCAGATTCAAAACTTTTTAAAACCTTAGCACAATAAGGTGCATAAAATAGATATTAGATCGACTACAATTATTGGGGTTCGACACAATAGAAAAGTTGCGATGGCAGGAGATGGTCAGGTCACCTTTGGCGATATGGCATTTAAACAAAAAGCAGTTAAAGTAAGAGAGTTTGTTACATCAAAAAATAAAGTCTTAGGTGGTTTTGCTGGCGCAGCAGCAGATGCATTGACTCTTTTTGAAAAATTTGAGCAGAAATTAGAACAATATGACGGAGATCTAAAAAGGTCTATAATTGAACTTGCAAAAGATTGGAGAACAGATAGAGTTCTGCGTCATTTAGATGCAATGTTAATAGTTATGGATATTAAAAATAGTTTTATAATCGCAGGGGATGGGAATGTGATTGAGCCAGATGGACCAATTCTTGCAATTGGGTCCGGTGGAGGTTTTGCTCAGGCTGCAGCTTCTGCATATATAAAAGCAACAAAGTTTTCAGCGAAAGAAATTGCACACAAATCTTTACAAATAGCAGCTGAATTATGTATTTACACCAATGATTCAATCACTGTTTTGGAGATAAAATGAAACAATTAACACCAAAACAGATTGTTAAAGAGCTCGATAGATATATAGTCGGGCAACAGAATGCCAAAAAAGCAGTAGCAATAGCTTTGAGGAATAGATGGCGACGGAAGATGGTAGAGGGAAATCTCAGAAATGAAATAATGCCAAATAATATTATAATGATCGGTTCAACAGGTGTTGGTAAAACAGAAATTGCCAGGAGATTAGCAACGCTAGCAAATGCCCCATTTATAAAAGTTGAAGCGAGTAAATTCACTGAAGTAGGCTATGTTGGAAGAGATGTAGAGTCCATGATAAGAGATTTAATGGAAACTTCAATCTCTATGGTTGAAAGTGAAAAAGAAGAAGAAGTAATTGAGCTAGCAGAACTTTTAGCAAATGAAAAAATTATAGATATTCTCTTCCCAGATAATCAAAAAGATGATCCTAAATTATCAAAAGAGTTAAAAGAAAGACATAAAAGAACAAGAGAAAAAATACGGCAAAAATTAATTAAGGGCGAATTTGAAGATAAGATAATTGAAATTGAAATTTCAGATGATCCTACCATAGGTATGCAAGTTTTTGGTCCAATGGGAATGGAAGATATTGGAATGAATATTAAAGATATGATCTCTGGTTCTTTACCTAAATCTAAACGCACTAAGAAAGTAAAAGTCCAAGAAGCTCGTGAAATTTTATTAGAAAGCGAAGCTGCAAAGTTAATTGATCAAGAAGAAGTTATCAGAATTGCAAAAGAGAGAGTCGAAGATAGTGGGATTGTCTTTTTAGATGAGATTGATAAAGTTGTTGGTAATAATGGTGGAAGTGGACCAGATATTAGTAGAGAAGGAGTTCAGAGAGACTTATTACCTATTATTGAAGGAAGTAACGTTAATACTAAGTATGGCGTGATTGCTACTGACCATATCCTTTTTATATCTGCCGGGGCATTTCACGTTACTACTCCATCAGACATGATACCTGAATTACAAGGGCGCTTCCCAATAAGGGTTGAGTTAGATAGACTTACCACAGAAGATTTTATTAAAATTCTCACACATCCTAAATCTGCTCTTATAAAACAATACACTGCTTTGCTTGATGTTGAAGGAGTTGAATTAGAATTCAATAAAGCATCTATTAGAGCTATTGCAGAACTAGCATCAGATGTTAATGGGAAAATGGAAAATATTGGAGCAAGAAGACTACATACAATTATGACCACGTTATTAGAGAAACCACTTTTTGAACATCCAAAGCGTGGAGAGAAAAAAATTAAAATTACGGCCAAGATCGTGAAAGAATCATTAGAAGGAATTATCGAAGATCCCGATCTAAGTAGATACATACTTTAGGAGAATTATGGCAAAGCATTTTTTACATCTATCTGATTATACAAATGAGCAAATATGGGAAATATTACACTTAGCTAAGGATTTAAAGGCTAAGTTTCATAACAAAGAATCTTATAAGCCATTTAAGGATCAATCTTTGGCAATGATTTTTGCTAAACCTTCAGCTCGAACAAGAGTATCTTTTGAGACTGGTTTTGAGTGGATGGGGGGGCATGCTCTTTTTTTAGGTCCGAATGATATAGGTATTGGAAAACGCGAGGCAATAAAAGATATTTCAAGACTTTTTTCTAGGTACAATGACGTTGTTATGGCAAGACTTTTTAATCATGAGCATATTATTGAATTAGCTAAGTATTCAGATGTTCCTGTTATTAATGGGCTGACTGATTATAATCACCCCTGTCAAATAATGGCTGATATTATGACTATTTGGGAACATCGGAAAAATTTAGATAATCTTAAAATCACATATATGGGAGATGGAAATAATATTGTTCATTCTTGGTTGCAAATGGCAACAAGGATTCCAATGCACTTTGTATGCTGTTCTCCTTCTGGTTTTGAACCTGACCAAAAAACAGTAAAGATGATTGAAGATTCGGGCATTTCCACATATGAATTATCTCATAACCCAACTGATGCTGTAGAAGGATCTGATGTGATATATACGGACGTTTGGGCTTCAATGGGACAAAAAGACGAAGCTGTGGAGAGGCAGAAAATATTTTCAGATTATCAAGTTAATGACTCTCTGATGGATAAGACAGGGAAAGACACTTTATTCATGCATTGTCTACCGGCAGAAAGAGGAAGGGAAGTAACAGATAGCGTGATGGAATCAGAGTTTTCAATTGTTTTTGACGAGGCAGAAAATAGAATGCATGCTCAAAATGCAATAATGGTCTATTTGAAAAATAATTAAATATCTTTATCTGGTCTCTTGGAAAAAACTTTATCAGGGATACCTTTATTTATTTTATATTTATCATAAGTAATTTTAATAGTTCCTTGGACAACATCATTTGCAGCTTCAGGACTATCCCCCATTTTCATTATTCCTCCTAAATCATTATTCAACCAATTTGCAAGTTTTGCATCTTTTATATAATATTCTATCTGAGACTTAACAGGCATATAATATTTATTTTCGAACTTTTGAAAATTGTTTTTTATCTCAAATAGTTTAACTGTATCTATTCGGGTGGTGACGGATTTTATTATCCATTTAGTAGTATCTACGACCACATCAACAATAGGAACAAAAGTTAGTTTTGCATATTCATTGGGGAATTGTGCTTTTAAGCTGTCGGATATAACAGTTCCAGATATTAAAATACAATTGTTACTATTTTTATTAATATCTAAACTTAAATTTTTAAGGTTATCAAAATTATCTGATGGGGATGTGAATAAACCTGTTTTAGGTAAAACACCAAAACCTTTAGTGTTAATTTTTATTTTGTTAGGAAGTTTATAATAAACTTTATAAGACTTTTTAGGCATTCGAAAGCCGGGAACATTTAAACTAACATTCATAGTTGTTTCAAAATTATTGACTAACATATACTGCTTATTAGTCTTTTTAATAATTCGATTAATCTGAGTTGAATTATCAGAAAATGATAAGCTAACAAAAATAAAAAATAAAAATTGTTTTGTCATTCTGTAATGTCTCTATTTTGAAATTTATAAAATGAGAGGAAAATAAAAGCTATTGTCCACAACCCACAAATAATAACCATATATAAAATTTTACTCCAAGGTATAGGATCATAGAAAGCAGTTAGGAATATATTTACATAACCGGTAAATAAGTATGGATTAATTAATTGAAATAAATCAATTGGTATTAATGAAATTGCAGTACCAACAAAAACAATACTTATAGTAATAATTATGGGAGTTACGCTGTTACTTGAAATTGTTGAGATAAAAAAACAAAGACTGGATACTGTAATCATGACAATATTTGAGACGCAAAAGGAAAGCCAGAATCGCCATATTACATCACCATCTGATAAAAATAAGAGTCCTTTATGAAAAACTGCTAAGTCTCCTTTTCCTAGCCAGACCAAACTAATAAATAAAGAATAAAAAATAAAAAAGAACATGAGAAGAGTAGTATAAATAAAAACAACAATAAGCTTACTTAAGAGTATCTTTCTTCTTGAGACTGGCCTAGATAAATATAGCCTAAAAGTTGCCTTAGAGTATTCCCCGGATACGATTTCAGAGGCAACAATTGTAGATAAAAAAGGCATATGGCTTATCAAAATTGCAATAATAATATAGGTTGCTAAATATCCATTGATCAAAGAGCCAACAAAAAGAAAGGAATCGGATAATTGACCATAAAGACTTTTTTCTAATGAATTACCTCCATGATCAATCGCACCTACAATAAAAGGAATGAGAACGATGATCAAAGAAAAGCTTATATAGCTTCTCTTCTTGTAAATCATTTTTATTAGTTCATTTTTCAGTAGGTTAATCATTATAAAAACAGTTCTGCCAAACCTGAATCTCGACTAATAGAAATTATTGAAATGTCTTTTGGAATTTTTGCAGTGATTTCTTGGATACTGACATTACTTTTTAGGGTTAAAGATTTGTTAGAGCTTTGAATTATTTTAGATTTAATATTATTTCTTATATAATTCTCAAGTTCTAAAATTTTGTTAGAACTAATGTTTATTAGCTTACTTTTACTCATTAAATCTTTTATTGAAGAATTAAGTATAAGCTGACCTTTTTTTAATACGGTTACTGAATCGCAGAGGCGTTCAACATCTTTTAAAATATGTGTACTAATACAAATTGTCTTTCCGTCTTTTTGTAAACCTTCTATTAAGCTATTCATGTCGCCTATCCCTTTAGGGTCAAGCCCATTATTTGGTTCATCTAGTATTAAGATATCTGGGTCATGCAAGATTGCTTGAGCGATACCCAGTCTTTGTTTCATACCATAAGAAAAGTTTTTAACTTTTGTTTTTCTCCAATTATAAAGATCAACTCTCTTTAAAGATTTTAAGATCACATTAAAATTACAATCAAGAAGCCGGCAAAATATTTTCAAATTTTCCTCTGCTGAAAGATATTCATAAAATGAAGGTTCTTCGATCATGAACCCAAAAGACTTCAAATATTCATTTGAATTTTTTTGAATTTTTTCGTCATGTAGAAATATATTCCCACTCCAAGATTTTATTAAACCTGATAAAATCCGCATAAGTGTAGATTTACCACTTCCATTGGGTCCCAAAATTCCGTGGATAGAGTTTTTGTCAACTTCAAAAGAAACGTCATTTAATGCTATAATTTGGCCAAAACTTTTCTTTATTTTTTCAAATTTTAAAATCAAGTCTTTGTTCATTTTAAGTCCATTATTTCAAGTACCCCGTTTCCTTCATAAATAGAATCTTTTATAGAAATATTTAATTTACTTGAAAAACGTGTGTAATAAGGATCAATAGATGAAAATGTCGATCCGATTTTTAGTATAGGTAATATCCATTTTAGATAAGATGGTATTGGAGCTCTTTTAAACATATTAGCATTATCAATGACCTGATCCCCTTTAATGGTTATTTTTTCTCCATCAACAGTCATCATTTCTAACGTTGAAAAAAGAGGTTCATTACTCTTATTGTAAAGGTTATCTATCTTATCAGAAGACTTAGTAAACAAACCATTTTTACCAAATCGATTTACTATAACTTCATTTTGATTCGCCATATAAAGTATGGGTATTTTATAACCTCCTCTCTGACTAGAGGTGTTCAGCTCAGCAGCTATTACTGTGTAATCACCAGTAGTCCCCCTAAACCATGACCAACTATCAAACAGTTTTTGCAAAGGAGTATTTCCCCAATTATGATCATGGTACCCATTCCCATTTTTTGTGATTTCTTTTCCATTTTGGAGTATTTTTGCTTCAACAGTCCCACTTGGGACTGCTGCAAGCCAAGCAAAATAATCAGTTCCGGCTTGTATTATTCCATCTTGCGGCCTGTATGGTTTTAAAGTTGAATTCAATTTGATTTCTATACCAAACCCTTCAAAGTCATCCGGTGATAAGAATATGTTATATGTTTCTAGATTTCCTTTGAAAAAATTATTACCCATAACCACATTACAGCTGTCACTTACAAAAGATACATCCTTCTTATCAAAAAATTTCATCAAGAATAAATCTTCTCCTCCAGGTGTGTTATAATTCATTCCAATAAAGTATATATCTTTTAAGGGATGAACTTTCCAAAAATAACATACGAAGAGAGCTCCATCATCAAATTTTGTGTCAAAATACCACCATTCTAATTCGCCTCTCTCACCTGTAGTCCTCAAACCATCTTCCCATTTATCGACAACTGGTCCGAGCTCATCTGGTTGACTTAAATGACTTAAAGTAAAATCAACCTGTGAGTATGATCCCGTATAAAGCCTCATACAAGAAAGATTTAAAAAGATTGTGATTGTAAGAATAAGTTTATTCATTAATGATGTCTAGTTAAGGTGCGATCCAGTCAGACTCTATTTTTTCTTTAAAGTCATAAGAAACTCTTTCATGTCCTTTATAGCTTAATTTTAAAATATCTAAATATTTTAATGTAATCTTAATTCGACAAAAGTTTTTATAACCTAGTTTCTCATACTCTTCATTGATCTCGTAAGGTGTAATACTAGGTAAATTTGGTTTGTAAGAGTTTATTTTTTCTGATGGTGAATATGGTCCCATATAACAAATTTTACTTTCGGGTGTCATTGCTTTCCATATTTTTTCTATTCCTTTCTCTTTTTTCTCAATTGATGCTGTACCAGAAATTCTTAACTGAGTTTTTCTTAGTTTACTGTAAAACAATGCTGATACGTGGTTGTTTTTTCTTATATCAGTTATTTTAGAACTTCGAATGTCAGAGTGACATGATATCGAATTTAATTTTTTATCAAAGGACCTTAATATCACAGTTCTGGAATCGGGGGCATTATTTCTTAAAGTTGATAAAACAAAAGAATGGTACTCATGCTTGGCAGCTTCTATTCCAGCATTTAGTTCTAGAAACTCTTTTTTAATAATTTGAAGTTTTCTATCCATGAAGTCTTATTTTTTAAAATATTTTCGTTGACAAATTTTACAGACATACGTTCCTCTACCACAAACACGTAATTTAATTATTGTAGATTTACAATTTAGACATTGTTCATTTTCACGACCATACACGGATAGTTTAGAGGAGTATTTCCCAGATTGACCGTTCACTGAAAAATCAATGATTGTCGTTCCTTTTGATTCTATAGCTTCATTTAAGATACTTATGATTGAATGATGTAGTTTTTTTATTTTTAGTTTTGGAATTAAATAAGATAATGAATTTGGATGTATACCACTCATCCACAAACTCTCATCAACATATATATTTCCTAAACCAACAATTATACTTTGATCTAATAATAATGCTTTTATATTTCGTTTTTTTGAAAATAAGATTTTTTGAAATATTTCAATTTGAAACATATCACTCAATGGCTCAATACCATGCCTTGTATTTATAATATCTAAATTCTTAAAAAAATAAATTCTACCAAATTTTCGAACATCTTCAAAAATAAGATTCATTTTTTTATCAAGCTTTATTACAGCAGATGTATGTTTTGGTAGTAAAGACTCTTCAGAAACATATAATTTACCAGTCATTCGAAGATGTATCGCTAAAATAGAGTCTTCTAGCTGAATAATAATAAATTTTGCCCTTCTGAAAACCGTAATAATTTTTAATTGGGACTGTTTTTTGAATAATATCTCTGGATGAAAATTATCAAAAACTTTGGGCCAATGAGCATTTATGTTTATGATCATTCTTCCAGAAAGAGGTTTAATTAGAGAATTAACAACAGTTTGTACTTCAGGAAGTTCTGGCATACTTAGCTTTTAACCGAAAGAATATTATTAGAGTTCTTCCAAGTTAATACCACTAAAAATGTTCCACAAAGTGCACAAAAATAATGCAAGGCTGTGAAGTTAACTGCGGTTGGAATATTTATATGCTCAATTATCCATCCTGCGGCCAGAGTACTGAGTACAACCATAAGTCTTGAATAAATTCCAAAAATGGTTTGAACTCTTCCCATTATTTTGTTCGGAATATTCTCCATAAATATAGTTCTAACTATTATTCTAGCCGAATTATTATTTAATCCCATAAAAAAATATGCAATACTTGCTAAATAAATTGTTGGCATAAAAGGTACTAAAAGACACATTAATCCTGCTGCAGTATAGCAGATTAGGAGCACGCTACTACGACTTGTCTTTTTTATCATTAGTCCAACCAAAATAGTACTTAGTAATGCTCCAATACCATAAAGGCCATCCAATAAACCATACCCCCAACTACCTTTATTAAATATTTCTTTTGAAATAGTGATAGTAACAACCGATAGAGAACCCCAAATAGCAACGTCAGATAAAATGGTTGTTAAACCAATAGTTAATATATCATACCGATTTTTCAAAAAACTAATACCCTGTTTTAACGCGACAGCTAAATTTTCTTTCTTTTGACTACTTCGTTGATAATTAAAAGGAGCAAGGCCTATTAAGATTCCAGAAACGATATAAGTAAAAGCATTGATCCAGAGAGCAATAGTTGGGTTATAAAGATGTACGATAAAACCGCCAATACCGGCCCCAATTATTGAACCAACTTGGTAACTTGCAGATAATAATTTATTCGCATTAAAATAATCTTTTTCAGAAACTAACTCTTGCACAAAAGCTTGAGCCGTTGGCCAGAATAATGAATTTCCGATACCCATAAAAATTGAAACCGGATAGACTAACCAGGTTTCAAACCCATAAAGATTCATTGTATATATGAAAGTAAAGACAACAACCATTCGAAATAAATCAAGGATTACAAGAAGCCATTTTCGATTAACTTTATCAATTATAACACCAGCAAAGAACGATAAAAATAAACCAGGTACTGTTGCAGTAGCTAAAATTTTACCTAAAATAAATTCAGAGTTAGTTTTTTGAAGTACCAGCCAACTAATAGATATGAGATTAAAACCGAATCCAATAAGAGAAATCATATTTCCCAAAAAAAATAATAAAAAAGTTCGGTTCTTTAGAAGTTCTAACATTTTTATAAAAAAAGCTTAATAAGGTAAATAAAAAAAATAGTAAAGAGAGTGATGATCAAAATAGCAAAAGACCATTTCAAAAGAGTTAACAAAAAATACTTTAATATAAATAATATTTTATTTTTCCTCATTTTTAAAACATCTTTTCTGATTCAACAAAGTAGTTTAAGTATTGAGAACTTTCTTCATCAATAATATTATTTTTAGAGTTAATATTATTTTTCAATATGGTAGTTTTGAATTTCACCATTTGTACTTTTGACCTCTTTAGATCTATAAGTGGGAGTCTATTAAAGAAAAATTCATCTATTAGTGGTTTTGATGTAAAAGGTGTATTGATAGATGTAATTGAAAAATGGTCTGAATTAAAGTATTTATAATCTAATTGATTTAATTCTGTTTCAAAAACGCATCCATAGTGCGTTGCAGAATTTGAAATAATAAAATCACTCTTTTGCATATCAAAGTTTCTAAAAACAGGAGTTTGGATTAAGTTTTTAACTTTTTCTCTGTAAAAAGAATATCCATCACCATAATAATCCTTGTCATCGAATCCTGTGACGATCAGTTCTAGGTCATCAGTAACAAGCGGATGGTAGTAGCTTCCAAGATCACAAAATTCAAGCCATTCTTTCCCAAAATGAGAGTCTAAGATGAGCTCTGCTAAAGAAGTCTTTTTTAGAGCCACTTCATCTAGCATCTTATTAACATCCTCATCACTAAGAGATCCAAAATTAGATGTTACATTAAAACCCCTCATTTGAATGTTAATCATAATTCTTTTGTTGGATTTGAATAATTCATAATCAGGTTTGGAATTTCTTTTTTTAGTTTAAAAAAACCTTTTGAACAGTGGGGCCAAACATTGATATCCCAACTATTATTATAATAGACTAGCTTGATATCGATGGTTTTGAAAAAAGTATCAATTTGACTTTTTAAATCACTGATAAGTGGATAGGCGGAGAAAATTTTTTTAATATTATTGTTATCTAAAAATTGATTTAATCTATTGGAGTCATTCCAATCAAAACTGAAAATTTTACCAGAATACCTTTTTTGAGCATTAGCAAATGTATTATCTAAACAGGATGAAATATAGTTGTTAACAACTAAAGATCTTTGATTTTTTGGATGAATTGACCCTTGGATAATTATAAAATCAAAATTCGATTGTATATCAAAAGATAAATCATTCTCATGAACTAATAAACAAGATAATTGTTTTTCAGTTTTCAGTTTTGTGAAGCTAAATGGTTCAATATCGTAATGACTTTCTTCGACTATGGGTGAAGGGTTAATGTTAAGATTTTCAACTGGGTAGAATTTATTTTGAGTATATTTTTTTATATTTTCAGGAAATGCAATGTAATGTTTTCCTTTGGTATGTAATCCTGCAACCCAGCGCCAAGATAATGTATTCGATGCGAAATCACCATCCAATAAATTCCTGATAAAAAAATCAGCACCCAACTGCCAGGGGATTTTTAGAGTGAATATCCAAATACTAGCAAACCACATGCGTACGTGATTATGCAAATATCCCGAAGAAGTTAGTTCTTGAACCCAAAAATCAAAACATTCAATTCCTGTATTTCCATTAACAGCATTGGAATAGTGTTCTAAAGCATTACTCTCAACTAAATTATCTAACTCTATTTTATAATCAGAATAAATTTTTGGACGTGACTCAAGAAATCCTCTCCAATAAGATCTCCAGTATACTTCATGAATAAATTTTTCAATTTCTTTAAATTTATGTCTTTCTAAAACATATTTTATGATTTCTTGTTCTGTAATAATTCTTCTAACTATTAATGGTGATAAATAGCTGACATTATTTTTAGATTTATCTTCAAGATCAAAATTCCTCATCTTACCGTACATAGGTAGTTTTGTTTTAGAGAAGTAATCTAGGTATTCTAAAACTTTATGCTTGCTGTCTAGCGAAAGTATGTTTTTAATCAATTGAATTGTTATTATTTTGGTTTTGAGTTTTTCGTATTTAAAATGTAAATTTTACTAATTATTCTGAGCGATATGAACGTTATAAAGATGTTAAAATTAATACAAATATTTATCATATGTATACTAATTATAGAATTTTTCTCATTTTCTTTAGGTTATGGTACCCATTTTGAAACTTATAAGTTTATTATACTCATTTCCGTAGTAATATTCAATATCATCTTAACCTTAGTAAAAAAAAAATAGATTAAATAACCATGTCAAGAATTCCATTATTCCCATTAAATCTCATCCTGTTACCTTTTGAATCTCTACCATTACATATTTTTGAAGAAAGATATAAAAAGATGGTCAAGAATTCTATTGAAAACAATACTCCATTTGGAATAATCTTAAATGAAGATAGTGGGCTTTACTCTAGAGGTTGTAAAGTGAAAATAACTAAAATTTATAAAAAATATGATAATGGAGAATATGATATATTAGTTCAAGGCAATGAGAGATTTAAAGTTCTCGAAACAAATTTAGACGGAGATACTGTAATAGGAGAGGTAGAATTTCATGAGAATAATCAAGATCCAGACTCATCTCTTATCAATAAGATTCAAGATTCATATTTAAAAGTGTTAATTAGGTATGGGATTGATAACAATTTAAATCATTACATGAATAAAGAGATCTCCTATGACTTTTTGAGTGGCATTCAGTTACCTATCGAGTTAAAAAAAGCATTGATTGAACTCGATGTCGAAACAGAAAGACTACGTTTCATTCATCAAATTTTTAAAAATATTTTAAAGAACCCTGTAAACAAAAATCTTAAACACACCCACCAAGCTTAGAGTAATTAAAAAAATCAACATTTAGTAATTTTTTATATGTAATATACGTTACATGTATATTTATTTTATCTGGTTATCACTTATTGTGGCATGGAATTATGGGTTTCCAGATGTAACTCCAATCGCTGATGTTGCAGTTGCTGTAGTATTATCATTTGTCAGTCAAAAGTTAAAAAAGATAATTAAGCCCTCTCCCTCAAAGTTGAATCTGAAAAAAAGCGATAGGTATTGGCACGAAAATATTCAACTCATTATAAAATGTCTGCTAGTTTGGTTTACAGTATCATATATATTTGGCATTGTTATTGTCGAAGAATTAAATATGATTAAACTCGGTGGCTACAAACTAGGATTTTGGTTTGCTCAACAAGGTTCAATTTTCATTTTCGTATTTCTCATTTTTTATTATTCACACAAAATAAGTGAACTAGATAATAAATATGAAAAATAAGTATTACACAAGCATTTATTGATATGGAATTACAAAGCTTAACATTATTAATTGTTGGTTTAACTTTTGCAGTTTACATAGTTATTGCTTTTTGGGCTCGAGCAAAAACTACAAATGAGTTTTATGTAGCTGGCGGTGATATTCATCCTGTAGCAAATGGAATGGCTACTGCTGCTGATTGGATGTCTGCTGCCTCTTTTATTTCTATGGCGGGGTTAATTTCATTTTTTGGTTATGGAGGATCCGTTTTTTTGATGGGTTGGACAGGAGGATATGTCCTTCTAGCTCTTTTATTAGCTCCATACCTAAGAAAGCATGGAACTTTTACGGTACCTGAATTCATAAGTGACAGATATTATTCAAAAACAGCTAGGGTAGTAGCTGTCTTGTGTTTAATCATTGCCTCTGTAACTTACGTTATTGGACAAATGAAAGGAATTGGCGTTGCTTTTTCTCGTTTTCTTGAAGTCGACTATGATCAAGGATTAATGGTAGGAATGGTGATTGTTTTTATATACGCTGTGATGGGAGGAATGAAAGGGATAACGTATACGCAAATAGCGCAATATGTTATTATGATTATTGCCTATACCATTCCAGCGATATTTATTTCTTTCATGCTAACAGGTAATCCTATACCTCAAATTGGACTAGGAAGTCAATTATCAGATGGAACATATTTATTGGATAAGTTGGATAAAATTGTCTCTGATTTAGGATTTAATGAATACACAACCAGTCCAAGGTTAAGTTTATTAAATATGTTTTTTTATACTTTATCTTTAATGATTGGAACAGCCGGACTACCTCATGTAATTATGAGGTTTTTTACAGTTCCATCCGTTAAAGCGGCAAGAGCATCTGCTGGATGGGCGCTTGTTTTTATTGCAGTTCTATACACAACAGCACCTGCAGTTGCTGCAATGGCGAGATATAATTTATTAACAACGATTGAACGTCCTAATGACTCTTCAAACCTACCATATACTGAAAGACCATCATGGTTTAAAAATTGGGAAAAAACAGGACTTTTAAAGTTTAATGATAAAAATTCAGATGGATTGATTCAATATAATAACTTTGAATCAAATGAAATGATCAAAGTTGATAGAGATATTATGGTTTTAGCTAACCCTGAGATTGCAAACCTCCCGAGTTGGGTTATTGCATTAGTTGCGGCAGGGGGTATTGCAGCTGCTTTATCCACAGCAGCAGGGCTTCTTTTAGCGATAGCCTCTTCTATCTCCCGCGATTTATTAAAAGGCGTTTTTAGGCCAAATATTTCTGAAAAAAATGAACTAAGAGCCAGCAGAGTAGCGATGGCTGCATCTATAGTTGTTGCGGGATATTTTGGTTTTAATCCTCCAGATTTTGCTGCTGGAACAGTTGCTTTAGCTTTTGGTCTAGCTGCTTCTTCACTTTTCCCCGCCTTAATGATGGGTATATTTTCAAAGTCAATGAATAAAGAGGGCGCTATCGCTGGGATGTTAGCGGGTATAAGTGTTACACTGATCTATGTATTTCAGCATAAAGGAATAATGTTTGTACAATCAACATCATTTTTAAATGGAATGGAACCAAATTGGTTTTTTGGTATTGAGCCAAATGCATTTGGTGCAATTGGTGCGATGTTTAATTTTATAACTGCTTATTTTGTTAGTCAGAAATTTCCTGCACCTCCGGAAAGTGTTGTCAAGATGGTTTTAAAAATCAGAAAGCCATAATTAAAAATCCATATCCATTCCGCCTCCACCCATTCCACCTGATCGACCAGAATAGCTTCCTTTATTCCACTTTTTCTTTTGTTGTTTTCCAAAATTATAGCTGAGAACAATAGAACCGAACCTTTTTTGTCTCTGACGTTCAGCATACATATTCTGGATGTAGAATTGTTCAGTTTCCGAGTTGAAAATTCTATTTTCCGTATCAACAATAAATCGACCAGTATCAAAGATATCATCTATCTTAAACGTTGCGGATAATTTGTTCTGTAAAAAGGATTTTTGTAATCCAAGGTTTACTCTAAAGTTTCCTGGTATTGTCCCAGTTGATATTCTCATTTTCGCTCTTCCGTTTCCTGAAAGTTCAATTCTTGCAACAGTTGGAATATTCAATGTTATCCTTCCTCCAAACCCTGCACCTCTAGACTTTCCATCTCCATCTACATTATATCCCTTCTGTTCAGCATTCCAACCCCATCCCCAAACCATTATACTTGTAAGAGGCATAGGACGATACATAATATTGGCACTGAAATTTTGGCTTACCGAGTTATCTGCATTACCTGCACTCATTACTTCATAGGACGTTGAGTCAAAAGTAATATATTCTCTATCCCAATACATGATTACATCTTCTGTATTTTTGTATGAAGTGGATAAGTTCAAATTTAGTTTTCTAGTGTTACTAGAAAATGACAGCTCCATTACATCACTATATTCCGGTTTAAGAAAAGGATTTCCATTTCTTAGTCGTGTAATATCTTGTGTACTGTTAGGGTAAGGACTAATAGTTCTTCTTGTTGGCCTATTAACTTTTTTTGAATACCCAAATTGAATGGTTTGTCTCTCAGTAAGCTTATAAAGTAGAAATGCACTAGGATAGATTTTGAAATAATTTTTATTGAATGGAGATTCTTTTATTCCATTATCAAAAAGTTGGGTAAGGACATTACTCGTATCTATCTCCTGAACTATTTTTTTATCTAGTTTTGCAAAAGTTTCAACTTGTTCGGTACGAGCCCCAAATTTAAAACCAAATCGATCGGTAAGATTATATCTAGTTACGACATATGCTGCATAAATATCCTCTTTATAATCATTTCCATAGGTCCTTCCTAAGTATTCCATGTCTTTCTTAAAATCTCGAATGGTAGCTTTCGCTCCAATTTCATATACAAATTTTTCTCCGTAAACATTTTCATAATCAATCGCAGCTGTTAAATTATTATTATCTTCAAATGCTTTTGTTAATCTTCCAAAAGCATTTGCACCATATTCAGAGTCCATTTCACCAGATTCAAGTACATCATCTATCTCATAGGAATAGCTAAGAAAGGCTTTAAATAATTGTGCTCTAGAGTCATATTTATTTTCATATGATAAAACATGATCCATATGTATCCCATCATCAGTTTCATTTGTTATTAAGATTCCTTCTAAATTTGGATTAATCGTATTGATTTCATAATCAAATTCATTCCGTTCAGTCTCTCTATGTTGAGAAATATCAAATGTATATCCAAATGTACTAGATTTTGAGCGATAGTAATCTCCACCTAGCCTTAAACCAAAATCCTTAGGTGTTTTTACACGTTTGGTATTGGTATAAACAGAATCTGTAAATGTAGGATATTTATAACCAAACTCCCTACGCCCATCACCAACTCGATCTCCAGTACTATAATTAAGATTTGTAAAAAGGTTAATGTTATCAGTTCTATAGTTCAAGTTCCCATTATAGTTCTGTTTATTATATTCACCTTGCAAAGTTGAAACAGTACCATTAAAACCATCAAAAGAACCTCGTTTCAAAACAATATTTATTATTCCACCAACTCCATCTGGATCGTATTTTGCAGAAGGATTTGTTATAACTTCAATTTTTTCAATCATGGAAGCAGCAATATTATCAACTTCACCACGTCTTCCACTTCCTGTTTTGCCACTTCGCTTTCCATCGACTAAAATAGTAACATTTGCATCACCTGCAATTGAAACGACCCCATCAATATCGACATCAACAGAGGGTACTTTTCTTAAAACATCTGATCCATTACCACCTGAGCTAGAAATGTCTCTACCAACATTGAATATTTTTTTATCAATAGTTTGTATAAAAGTACTTTCATCTCCAACTACTTGGACTACATCCATATTTACCGCTGAAATATTTAGTTTTACCGTACCAAAATTTTGCCGGATACTTCCATTAGTTCCTGGTAATAAATTTATGGGGCTTATTTCTTTTTTTTCATAGCCAATATATTCTATCACTGCAGCATATTTACCTAGAGGTATTTCTTCAATAAATAGAATCCCATCTTTATTAGTTAGACCACCTGTAATTAGTTCATTATTTTCTAAGCTTACTAGAGATATCGAAGCATACTCAATGGGTTTTGATGTTGAAGAATCAATAACAATACCTTGTAACACTCCAATTGCAGGCATTTTTGGCTTATTTTTATGATCTTTATGAGCAAATAAAAAAGAAGAAGTATAATAGATAAGTATATAGTATAAAAAAGTCTTACAATATTTCATATTTGAATTTTCCTTGAAAAATAGCTTGGTATCTGAATAAAAAGTTTATTTATTATAATTTGAATGATCGAAAATATTAGTGAAAATTTACTCAGGAATCGCTTCAAAAAAGAGACTCTTTAATGAACATTTTATCGAGTTTGTTCCCAATTTATATCCATGGTGTGGTATTCTGCTTTCCGTCCTTTTTTTATTTTTACTGTTAAAGTAAAGGGTGCTAATTGCCCGGGTTCTAGAGCCGTGTCTGAAACAA
>MDSY01012832.1_pt1 | contig 19529 bp, 19 predicted proteins | sample 811131 | NCBI WGS metagenome assembly MDSY01 (sample SAMN05326643, study PRJNA326480) | marine metagenome | isolation source: seawater | place: Atlantic Ocean: South West | collected 2010
AATGGAATTTTTGAATAAAGAGCCATTTAAAGATATTTATGTTCACGCTTTAGTAAGAGATGAAAAAGGTCAAAAAATGTCAAAATCAAAAGGTAATGTAATTGATCCTCTTGAACTAATTGAAGAATATGGCGCTGACAGTTTAAGATTTACTTTGATATCAATGGCATCTCCAGGAAGAGATGTAAAATTATCTAAAGATAGAATAACAGGAAATAGAAACTTTATTACCAAAATTTGGAGTGCAAATAATTTTTTAAAATTAAACAATTGTAAATTAGAAAAAAAAGTTAACCTTAATTCAATTAAAGTTCCTGTTAATCAATGGATTTATAGTGAATTTACGCGTACGCAAAATTTAGTTTCAAAAAATATCGAAATATTTAGATTCGATGAAGCTGCAAAGCATGTTTACCAATTTGTTTGGCATTCATATTGTGATTGGTATTTAGAATTTTTAAAACCAATCTTTAATTCTAAAAATATTTCTGAGATTAGAGAAGTAAGATTGTTTTCATCTTTTATGATGTCAAATATTTTGAAATTGTTACATCCATTTATTCCATTTTTTACTGAGTCTCTTTGGTCTAAAAATAACTACAAAAAAACTTTTAAAACAAATTTAATTTCTGCGGAATGGCCAGAATTTAAAAAGAATAATAAATTTAATAAAAATTATACTGATATTAAAAATATTATTGAATTTATATCAAATATTAGATCAACAAAATCTGAATTAAAAATAACACCTAAATTATTTTGTGATGTTTTTTTTGTTGAAAAATCCTCAAAGTTAAATTTACTAATAAAAAAAAATATAACTTTAGTAAAACAAGTTGGCAGAATAAATAACATTTTAAAGAGTAAACAAGCTGATATGAATACTATAGAAATTTTAAGTCTTAATGAAAAAATTTCGCTTAAATTTAACGAGGATATTGACTTAGCTTCTCAAAAAGAAAGTATTTTGCAAAAATTAGCCAATTTAGAAAAGCAGATAAATGGAATACAAAATAAACTTAAAAATAAAGCATATTTAAAGAATGCACCGAGTGATATAGTGAAAAATGATAAAAGACAATTGGGGGAATTAACTGTTGAAGATGAAAAATTAAGAAGTATTGTAACAAGTATTAATTAAATATGTCTAAATATAATAAAAAAAAATTACCAAGTCGTCATACTTCATTAGGACCCGATAGAGCACCTCATAGATCTTTTTACTATGCAATGGGTGAAACAGAGCAAGATGTTGCTAAACCTTTTGTTGGAGTGGTTTCCACATGGAATGAAGCCGCACCATGTAATACAGCTTTAATGAGACAGGCACAGTCAGTTAAAAAAGGTGTAAGAGAAACAGGAGGAACACCTAGAGAATTTTGCACTATTACAGTAACAGATGGCATTGCAATGGGACACGAGGGAATGAAATCATCTTTAGTTTCAAGAGAGATAATAGCAGATTCTGCAGAGCTAACTGTCAGAGGTCATTGTTATGATGCTTTAGTTGGTATTGCCGGTTGCGATAAGTCTTTACCAGGTTTAATGATGTCAATGCTTAGATTAAACGTACCAAGTGTTTTTATTTATGGTGGTTCAATTTTACCAGGTAGGTTTAAAGGTAAAGACGTAACTGTTGTTGATGTATTTGAAGCTGTTGGAAAACACTCAGCCGGATCAATGTCATCAAAAGAATTAAGAGAATTAGAATTAGTTGCTTGTCCAAGTGCAGGAGCTTGTGGTGGACAATTCACAGCGAATACTATGGCCTGTGTTTCTGAGGCTATTGGTTTAGCTTTACCTTATTCTGCAGGTACTCCAGCTCCTTATGAGGAAAGAGACAAATACGCATATGAAAGCGGAAAGACAGTAATGAATTTATTAGAAAAAAATATTAAACCTAGAGATATCGTTACAAAAAAAGCTTTAGAAAACGCTGCAACTATAGTTGCGGCTACTGGTGGATCTACTAATGCTGCACTACATCTTCCAGCATTAGCTAATGAAATAGGAATCAAGTTTGACTTAATGGATGTTGCAAAAATTTTTAAAAAAACTCCTTACCTTGCTGATTTAAAACCTGGAGGAAAATACGTTGCAAAAGATATGTGGGAAGCAGGAGGTGTACCAATGTTATTAAAAACTTTATATGTAGGCGGTTATATACACGGTGAATGTATGACTGTTACAGGTAAAACAATGAAGCACAATTTAAAAGATGTTAAATTTAATAGTAATCAAAAAGTTCTAAGAGAGTATAATAATCCACTATCACCAGACGGAGGTGTTGTTGGGTTGAAAGGAAATCTAGCACCAGAGGGGGGTATCGTTAAAATTGCTGGATTAAAAAAATTACAATTTACAGGTAAAGCAAGATGTTTTGATACCGAGGAAGATGCAATGAAAGCAGTTCAATCTAAAAAATATAAAGATGGCGACGTTTTAATTATTAGATATGAAGGACCAAGAGGTGGACCGGGTATGAGAGAAATGCTTTCAACAACCGGTGCAATATATGGTCAAGGAAAAGGTGAGAAAGTAGCTTTAATAACAGATGGTAGGTTTTCAGGAGCAACAAGAGGTTTTTGCGTAGGCCATGTTGGTCCAGAAGCAGCATTAGGAGGACCTATAGCCTTATTACGTAATGGAGACGTGATTGATATTGATGCAAAAAAAGGAACTATTAACGTTCGTTTAACAAAAAAACAATTAGTAGCAAGAAAAAAGAAATGGAAAGCTAAAAAGTCAAATTTTGGTTCAGGAACTTTGTGGAAATATGCGCAAACTGTTGGTCCAGCTTATTTAGGAGCGCCAACACATCCAGGAAAGAAAAAAGAAGTAAGAGAATATTCTAAAATTTAATGAAAATACGCCCAGTTATTTTATGTGGAGGTTCCGGAACAAGGTTATGGCCTGGTTCAAAAAATCATCAAGCAAAGCAGTTTATTGATTTTGGTAATTGGACGTTATTTGGAAAAACACTAAAAAGAATTAAAAATTCATTATTTGATGATCCTATAATTAGCACTAATTTAAATTATCTTAAAGAAGTAAAGAAACATTTAAAAAAGTTTAAAATTAAAAAATATAAAATTATTTTAGAACCAGCTAAAAAAAATACTGGCCCAGCAATTCTATGCTCTGCTTTAATTAAAGAGATACCAGATAATCAACCATTAATATTTTTGTCAGCCGATCATTTAATAGAAAATGAAAATATATTTAATAAAGTAATTAAAAAGAATAAAAAATATTTATCAAATAAAAATATATTTATTTTTGGAATAAAACCAACAGCACCTTCCAGTGAATACGGATATTTTTTAACAAAAAAAAAAAATAAAAAAATTAATAAAGTTGTTAAATTCATAGAAAAACCACAGATGCACAATGCAAAAAAAATTATCAAGAAAAAAGGTTATTGGAATTCTGGAATGTTTTTTTTAAGAAAAGACTCAATTATCAATAATTTTAAAAAATATCAGATCAATACGTATCGTAATTGTCTAAAGTCAGTAAATAAAGCCAAACATCAAAATAATGTTTATTATTTGGAAAAAAAAACATTTACAAAATGCACCTCTAAATCATTTGATTACTCTATATTAGAAAAAACACGAGATATTAATGCAATAAAATTAGATTTACCTTGGTCAGATCTAGGTAGCTGGAAAGAAATTTGTAAAATGTATAATAAAAATAAACGAAAATATTCTATGAAAAAAAATATTTTTTATAGACCTTGGGGTCATTATACTAATTTATTTTATGGCAATAATTTTTTAATTAAAGAATTATATATTAAATCTAAAGGTATTTTGAGTTTACAAAAACATTTCCATAGAGCCGAGCATTGGTTTATCACTCAAGGAAATCCCAAAATTACATTAAATAAAAAAACTTTTTTAAAAAAACCAAACGAAACAATTTTCATTCCACTTGGAGCCATACATAGAATAGAAAATTTAAAAAAAAAGCCAGTAAAAATTATTGAAGCACAAATTGGAACAATATTAAAAGAAACAGATATAGTTCGATATCAAGATGTGTATGGGCGAACTAATTAATAATTAATTCTACAGGAGTGTGATCAGATGGTTTTGTTTTTGATCTTGGTTTTTTATTAATATTAATTGATTCCACGCAATCTATTAAATTATTAGATATTAAAAAATGATCAATTCTCATTCCGTAATTCTTTTGCCAAGAACCAGCAAAATAATCCCAGAATGTATATTCTTGTTTTTTTTTATTCAAAAAACGATAAACATCTTTTAAACCTAAGTTTATTAATTCACGATATTTTTTTCGCATTTCCAACTTACCTAATGCATCATTTTCATATCTCTTAAAGTCATAAACATCTATTTCTTCTGGAATAATATTAAAATCACCCGCAATTAGTAAATTAGTATTAGTTGAAATCTTTTTCTTAACGCTCATAGTAAATTTTTTTAACCAATTTTTTTTATAATCATATTTTTCAGTATCAATTGGATTTCCGTTAGGTACATAAATATTTATAATTTCAATTTTTTTTTTTTTTAACGTAATTTCTCCAGTAATTATACGAGATTGTTTTAGTTGGTCATTTATGAAATCAGTCTTAATATTATTGATTTTTAATTTTGATATTATAGCAACACCGTTATAACTTTTTTGACCAAATATATATGACTCGTATCCAATCTTTTTGAATGAATCTGTAGGGAACGTTTCTTCTAGTGTTTTAATTTCCTGTAATAAAAGCACATCAGGTTTTGAGTCTTTTATATAATTAATTATGTTGTCAATTCTTGCTCTAACAGAATTGACATTCCAAGAAACAATTTTCATTAAATTGAAAAGGATAATCCACAACCACAGGAAGAGACAGCTTTCGGATTACTTATCACAAAAGACTCTCCAATTAATTCTTTTTTAAAATCAATCACAGACCCGTTTATAATATTTAATGAGCCTTTATCAATAACAGTCTTGTTGAAAATAACATCATCTTCTTTAATTTTGTCATCGAAGCCAAAGCTATATTTAAAACCAGAACAGCCACCACCTTGAACCAATATTCTAAAATATCTATTTTTTTTACTTTCTTGAGTAATTTTATTTATTTGTTCTTGAGCTTGCTTAGTAAAATCTATTTTTTTTTCCATAATTTCTATACAACTAGTATATAATCTATATCGTTAGCATGCAAAAAAAATCAACTATTAACTTATCTAAATTAGCAGTTTCATTAAAATCTAAAGGTAGATTTTTTAAAGAAAAAAAAACGAATTTAAGAAACGATTTTCAGAGAGATAGAGACAGAATTATTCACTCTACAGCTTTTAGAAGACTCAAACATAAGACACAGGTTTTTGTCAATACTTCTGGTGATCATTTCAGAACAAGAATAACCCATTCTCTTGAAGTTTCACAAATAGCAAGAACATTATCAAAATTTTTTAATCTTAATGAGGATTTATCTGAGTCTCTAAGTTTAGCACATGATCTTGGACACACCCCATTTGGACATGCAGGAGAAGAAGCTCTAAATAACTGCATGAAAAGTTATGGCGGTTTTGACCATAATATTCAAACAATACGAATAATAACTATCTTAGAAAATAGATATTATAATTTTAAAGGTTTAAATCTTTCAATTGAAACATTAGAAGGGTTAATAAAGCATAATGGTCCAATTAATAATTTATACAAACTAAATCAAATACTTGGTAAAAACTTTTTTAAAAAAAAAATAAATTTTGAAACTAACTCATCATTAGAGGCTCAAATATCCTCTATTTCCGATGATATAGCCTACAACAGTCATGATTTAGAAGATGGATTAAAATCTAACTTATTTAATTTGAGTGACTTAAAAGATATTCCTGTTCTTGATAAAATTGTTTTTAAACATAAAAAAAAATTAAATAAATATTCAATGGATTTAATTATAAGACAAATTATAAGGGAAATAATTAATGAAATGGTTCAAGATGTGATTGATACAACTAAAAAAAATTTAAAATTGAATAAAATTAAAAATATTAATGATGTTTATAAATCAAAAAATAATATTGTTTGTTTTTCAAGCAGAATGAAAGTTTTTGATTTAATGATTAAAAAATTTCTAAAACAAAAAATGTATTTTCATAAAAGTGTTAACACAAAGACTAATTATGGAAGAAAGATAATAAAAATTTTATTTTTTAAAATTAAGAAAAATCCTAAAAAATACATTAATATAAACAAGTATAGTAATTCAAATTTAGAAAGAATTATTTGTGATTATATCGCTGGAATGACGGATAGATATGCAATAAATCTTTATAATAAAATCAAATGAACATTTTTGAATATTATTTATCTGAAATACACAAATTGGTCTTAAAAAATAAAGTTTTTTTACAGTTAGAAAATATTGATAATTTAGTTAATGTAAATTTAGAGATTCCTCCTGAACAATTTAACTTTGACTTGTCCTGTAATATTTCTCTAGTATTAGCAAAATCAAATAAAATAAACCCTAAAGATCTCGCTACAAAAATTAAAGATTTATTTCTAGTAAATATTAAACATTTTGAAAAAATAGAAATAGCAGGCCCTGGATTCTTAAATATCAAGTTATCTAAGGAAGCTATGGTTCAAAATTTAATTTCAATTTTTAAAAATAAAAAAAACTATGGTTCTAAAAAGTCCAATGAAACTTATAATATTGAGTTTGTTTCTGCTAATCCAACAGGCCCAATGCATGTAGGTCATTGTAGAGGAGCTATATACGGAGATGTTTTATCTAATCTACTTTTATTTAACGGAAACCACGTAGTAAAAGAATATTATATTAATGATTACGGGAATCAAATTAAAAATTTTGTAGAATCTGTATACTTGAGAATAAGAGAAATAAAATTTAATGAAAAATTTATATCTAAGGAAAATCTGTATCCTGGCATTTATGTTAAAGAAATTGCTCAAAAAATTATTAATAAAAATAATGATAATAAATTTGATGAATTAGAAAAATGTTATGAGTTTTTAAAAGATAAAACTTTAGAAGAGTCTATGGGATTAATCAAAGATGACTTAAGACTTTTAGGCATATCCCATGATAATTTCTTTTCTGAAAGTGAATTAGTTAAAAAAGATATGGTAAATCAAGCTGTAAGTAAGTTAAAAGAAAAAAATTATGTAGAAGATGGATACCTTGATCCACCTAAAGGAGAATCTAGTCAAAATTGGAAAAAAATTAAAAGGCTTATATTTAAATCAACGTTATTTGGAGATGACTTGGACAGAGCTTTGCAAAAAAATGATGGAACATGGACATATTTTGCAAATGATGTTGCTTATCATATGGATAAAATTGATAGAAAATATAGTAATTTGGTAAATATTTTAGGTGCTGACCACACCGGATATATTAAAAGAATTTCTGCTGCTGTATCAGCTCTATCAAATAATAAAATAAATTTAAATTGTAGAGTTTGTCAATTAGTAAAACTTTATAAAAATGGTAAGCAATTTAAGATGTCTAAAAGAGCAGGTGAGTTTATTTCAGTTCAAGATTTGTTGAATGAAGTTGAAAAAGATTCGGTAAGATTTATGATGCTCAATAGAAGTAATGATGTCGAATTAGATTTTGATTTTGATAAAGTTAAGGAAAAAACAAAAGATAATCCTGTTTTTTATGTTCAATATGCTTTTGCAAGAATTAACTCTTTATTACGTATTTTAGGCAAAAATTTAAATGATCATGTTGAACTTAATGTTAAAAACTTTGATTTGAATAATACTGAAGAAAAAATTATCAGAAAGATATTTGAGTGGCCTAAGATAATTGAATCTGCATCTAGTAAATTTGAGTTACACAAATTACCTTACTATTTATATGAGCTTTCTACTTTATTCCATTCCTATTGGAGCAAAGGAAACAATGATGAAACTTATAAGTTGATTGAAAATGCTAAAATTAAAAGAGTTGAGTCTCTTGCAGTTATTTATTTGGTTGCAATCGTAATACAGAATGGAATGAACATTCTTGGTGTTTCTTTACCAGAGAAAATGTGATGTTTAGAGTATTAAATACATTAATTTTAATATTAATATTAATTTTTTTCTTCAGTATATTTAAATATTATTCATCAAGTAAAAATATTTACGTTAAAAATTTTAATCGTGATAATATAAATCAGATTATCAACGACAAAATATCTAACTTACCAATTTTACCTAATGATACTAACAATATCATAGAGTTTAATGACTCTTTTAATAATGAAATTAAAAACAATAAATCAAGAAGTTTTTGGAATTTACTAAAATCAAAATGAAAAGAAAAGCACTCATTATAAGTATTAAAGGTATTAAATTAACGAGCAAAGAAAAATTGCTAATATCGAAAGAAAAACCTTGGGGTTTAATATTATTTAAACGAAATATTAAATCATTTAATCAAGTTAAAAATTTAATTCATAAAGTAAAAAAAATATCTAAAGACAACAAATTTCCAATTTTGATAGATGAAGAAGGTGCCAATGTATCAAGATTAAGCAATATTATTAACCATGATTTTTCAGCAAATGATTTTGGCAAATTTTTCTTAAATAACCCTAAAATTGGTACTCAAATATATAGAACTTATTTGAACTCTATTTGCGACAAGCTAAAAGAAATAGGAATAAATATTAATACCATTCCTGTTCTTGATGTTTTAAAAAAAAATACAAATAAAATAATTGGAAAAAGAAGTTTTTCAAATAATAAAGAAATTGTAAAAAAATTAGGCAATCTTACAGTTGAACAATGTAACCTGAATAAAATTGGATGTGTAGCAAAACATATACCCGGCCATGGTTCTGCCACTTCAGACAGTCACTTAAAAATGCCAAAAGTACGTTTAAGTAAAAATAAATTAGAAGAGATTGACTTTTATCCATTCAAATCTAATCCTGCTAAATTTGCTATGACAGCTCACATTCTCTATACAAAAATCGACAATAAAAATGTAACTACATTTTCTAAAAAAGTAATAAAAAAAATAATAAGGGGAAAAATTGGTTTCAAAGGAGTTTTAATTTCTGACGATATATCAATGAAAGCCTTAAAATTTGATCTTATAACTAATGCAAAAAAATCCTTAGAAGCTGGTTGTAATTTAGTTTTATATTGTGCGGGAAATATTAATGATAATTTTAAATTAGTTAAATCCATTCCTTTTATTGACAAATTTACCTCAAAAAAAACATCAGAATTTTATAAATTTTTAAGGTAAAATTAATTATGGAATCAAATAATGTAAATAATATTTCTGTAAATATACCAAATTACAGTGGACCCTTAGAAGCTCTTCTTAATTTAGCAAAAAATCAAAAAGTTGATTTAGCTGAAATTTCAATAACAAAACTAGCAGATCAATTTTTAGAATTTATAAAAAATAATAAAAATCTAAATTTAGAAACGGCTTCAGAATTTCTATTAATGGCTACATGGTTAGCTTACTTGAAATCTAAATTGTTATTACCTGAAGATGAAGACGATGATTTTAAAGCTTTAGAAGTTGCTGAAAAATTAAAATTACAATTAAAAAAATTAGAATTAATTCGAATACTATCAACACAAATGTTACAAAAAAAAAGATTAGGAGTCCATATTTTTACAAGAGGAATGAAAGGAGGCATTAAATCAATTAATACCCCAATTTACGATATTTCACTTTATGAATTACTTAAAACATATTCTAATATTCAAATGCAAAAAACATTCCAAAATATAAGCATTCCAAAATTACCAGTATTAACTTCCGAAGAAGGAATAAAACAGATTAAGAAGAATCTAGATAAAATAATTGACTGGAAACATATAAATGAATTGATTCCAGAATTTTATTTCAAAAATAAAATGGTAAAAACTGGTATTGCTGGTATTTTTGCAGCTAGCTTAGAGTTAACTAAAGAAGGTGTTGTTGAAGTCTCTCAGTCAAAAACATTTGATAAAGTAATGATAAAAAAATCATAAAATGAAAGATAAAAAAAAAAATAATATTATAAGTTTTCCATCAGCACCTACAAAACTTGAAAGACAAGTTGAAGCAATATTATTTTCTGCATCTGAACCCTTAGATGTTGAAACTATTGAGAAAAGAATACGAACAAATATTAATTTAAAAAAGATTTTAGAAAATATAAGTAAAGTATACAAAAATAGAGGTATTAATTTAGTTTGTATTAAAAATAAGTGGTCCTTTCGCACTGCTGAAGATTTATCAAAATTAATGTCTCTTCAAAAATCAACTCAAAAAAAACTATCAAAAGCAACGATAGAAACACTTGCAATTATCGTTTATCATCAACCTGTCACAAGGTCAGAAATAGAAGAAATTAGAGGCGTTTCATTTGCATCTAACACTTTAGAAATTTTATTTGAACTTAATTGGGTGAAACCAGCTGGTAGAAAAGATGTTCCAGGTAAACCAATTCAATACGCAACAACAGAAAATTTTTTAAATCATTTTAATGTTCAAAAATTATCAGATTTACCCACAATTGATGAATTAGGTTCTGCAGGTCTTATTGATACATCTGCTATAGATAAATCAATTTTTGGTACAGGTAAATTTTTTAAGGAACAGTCAATTAAAGAAAAACAAAATGATATTTATGAGGATGTTGATGAAGCTATCAAAAAGGCTCCCGAAGATGATAAATAAACATATTTATTTAAGTAAAATTATTGTATATATTAAATAATTATGGGCGTTAGTTTTTGGCAAATTGCTGTAGTAGTTGTTCTAGTTGTTTTACTTTTTGGTAGAGGTAAAATATCTAGTCTGATGGGCGATGTTGCAAAAGGAATTAAAAGCTTTAAGAAGGGCATGAGTGATGACAGTTCTTCAAATGATGACAGCTCTAATAATAATTCAGATAACTCAAATTCCGACAACAAATAACCCAATATGCCTCAAATTGGTTGGTTAGAGATTTTAGCAGTAGTTATTATTGCTATTTTAGTTTTAGGCCCTAAAGAGTTCCCGTTAGCTTTAAAAAAAATTGGTTCTTATATTAGTAAATTTAAAAATACATTAAGTAATTTTCAAAGAGAGGTATCATCTGTTACTGACGAAATTGATATCGATGATATTTCTGATAAAAAAAATCTAAAAAAAGAAAATAAAAAAAAAGATGAGTGAAATCAATTCATTTACTAGCCACTTTGTTGAACTACGCTCTAGATTAATCAAATCAATAATATTGATTTTTATTTTATTTATTGCTTCATATATTTTTGCAGAACAAATTTATTCATTTTTAGTTGATCCATATGCAAATGCAGTAAAAGATGATGAAACGTCTAGGCGTTTAATTTTCACAGCTTTACACGAAACCTTTATTACTTATTTAAAAGTTGCTTTTTTTGCTGCAATTTTTTTAGGTAGTCCAATTTTATTAATACAAATTTATAAATTTATTGCACCAGGATTATACAAAAATGAAAAAAAAGCTTTATTACCATATCTAATATCTACTCCTATTCTTTTTCTACTAGGAGGATTGTTAGTTTATTATTTAGTTATGCCACTTGCTATAAAATTTTTTTTATCATTTGAAACAGTTGGATCAAGTACCAGTCTACCAATACAGTTAGAGGCTAAGGTAAACGAGTATCTTTCATTAATTATGAGATTAATATTTGCTTTTGGAATTAGTTTCCAATTACCAATACTATTAAATTTATTAGCAAGAGTGGGGGTAGTTAACTCAGATTATTTAAAAAAAAGAAGAAGATATGTAATAGTAATTATTTTTGCAGTAGCAGCTATTTTAACACCACCTGATCCAATCACTCAAGTTGGTTTAGCAATACCTTTGTTATTGCTTTATGAGTTGTCTATAATGACAGTTAAATTTACAGAAAAAAAAAAAAATAAAGAAAATATAAAGAATGCATAATATTAAAGATTTAAGAAAAAATTTAGTAGATTTTAAAAAAAAAATTAAGGATAGAAATTCAAATTTTGACATTAATTTATTTGAAAAACTAGATGGTTTAAATAGAAAACTAATAAGTGATAAAGAAAAATTAGAACAAGAAAAAAAATTCTTATCAAAATCTAAAGACCAATCAAATTTTGAAAAATCCAAAAAAATTTCAGAAGAAATAACTAACCTCATTAAAAAACAAAACAATGTGCAAAATGATCTAAATCAAATTATTTTCTCAATACCTAATATTGCACTTAATGATGTTCCTATTGGTAAAGATGAAAAATTTAATAAGTTAATTAAAAAAGTCGGAAATATAAAAAATTTTTCTTTTAAAATTAAATCACATATTGAAATAGGTTCTGTAAATAAAAATATAGATTTTGAAACTTCTATTAAACTTTCAGGTGCAAGATTTGTCGTGTTAAGAGATAAGTTTGCTTTACTGGAAAGAGCCTTAATAAATTTTATGCTTGATACACATGTTAACGAATTTAAATATGTGGAAATATCCCCCCCATTAATCGTTAATGAAGATGTTATGTTTGGAACAGGGCAGCTACCTAAATTTGAAGAAGATCAATTTGAAATTAAATTTGATAATACTGAACAGAGAAAATTTTTAATTCCTACAGCTGAAGTTGTATTAACAAATTTAGTTAGAAAATCTATTTTAGATATAGATCAAATACCTCAAAGATTTGTAGCAGCCACACCTTGTTTTAGAAAAGAAGCTGGAAGCTATGGCAAGGACACTAAAGGCATGATTAGACAACATCAATTTTATAAAGTTGAACTTGTAAGTATAGTAGAACCTGAAAATTGCGTCACAGAACTAGAACGTATGTTGAATTGTGCTGAAAAAATTTTAGAAAAACTTGATATACCCTATCAAGTAATCCTACTTTCATCTGGAGACATGGGTTTTAGTGCAGAAAAAACTTTTGATATTGAGGCGTGGATTCCTTCCGAAAATAAATATCGTGAAATTTCGAGCTGTTCTTCTTGCGGTTCATTTCAGGCTCGAAGAATGGGTGCTAAATATAAATCTTCTACTGGAAATGAATTTGTTGGTACTTTAAATGGCTCAGGTTTAGCTGTTGGAAGACTGATGATAGCTCTTTTAGAAAACAATCAAAATGAAGATGGATCTATAAACATTCCAAATGTTTTAAAAAAATATATGAATAATTTAGATAAAATTTTATTATAATTTGCTTGTTTCTATAAAGATTTTCATATAATTGTTTTCTCATGAACGGACAAGGAATAGCTCAATTTATACCTCTAATCTTAATCTTTATAATTTTTTACTTTTTCTTAATTAGACCTCAGCAAAAAAGAGTAAAAGATCACAAAGTAATGGTTGATACTCTCAAGAGAGGCGATGAAGTAATTACCTCTGGTGGTATTATTGGAGTAGTTGATCGTGTTATGGAAGATGATCGTATCGAAGTCACCATTAGTGAAGGTACTAAAGTTCAGATTATTAGATCTACAATTACAAGTTTGCTTAAAAAAGAAGAAGTAAAAAAATAATTCTTTTTCGTGTTAAATTTTTCTAAAATAAACATTCTAACAATTTATTTTATATTTTTTATTGTAGCAATATTTTCTGTTTTAAATATTCAAAAAAATGAAAATTTATTTATAGAAAAAAAAATTAATTTAGGTCTTGATCTTCAGGGTGGCTCATATTTACTTTTAGAGATAAACTCTGACACATTAGTACAAGAAAAAATCCAGTCCAAAGTTATTCCAATAAAAAAATTACTTAAAGAAAATAATTTAAATTATTCAAATTTTCAAATTAAAAATAAAATTTTAATATTACAAATTGACAATATTGATAAATTTGATTTATTATTTTATTCAAAAAAAAATAATTTTGTTAACCCTTATATTGATAATTATAGATCCTTTGAACTAGAATATAAAAAATTAGAAAATAATTTTGTCGAGATATTATTTTCAAAATTTGGTTTACTTACTATTAACAATTCTGCATTAAAACAATCTATAGAAATAGTAAGAAGAAGAATAGATGATGTGGGCACTAAAGAACCAACTATTCTTCAACGCGGTGAAAAAAGAATTTTAGTAGAATTACCTGGTTTAAAAGATCCTGAAAGAATTAAAGATCTTTTAGGAAAAACCGCACAATTAAATTTTAGATTAGTAAGTGAAAATAATGAATTTGGTGTTGAAGAATTAATTTCAGAAAATGGTGAAAAATTAAATGTAAGTAAAAGAATTATTATGAGTGGAGAAAATTTAGTTGACGCTCAACCTAATATAAATAATCAAAATAATGAACCAACTGTTTCTTTCACTTTAGATAGACTGGGTGCTCAAAAATTTGGTAGAGCAACTAATGATAATGTTGGCAAAAGACTAGCTATCATTTTAGATGGCGCAATTGTTAGTGCGCCTTCTATTAACGAACCTATAACTTCAGGTAATGGAATGATTTCAGGGAATTTTTCTTTTCAAGAGGCGACTGATCTTGCTTTACTACTTCGTTCTGGTGCTCTACCCACACCCTTAACAGTTGTTGAAGAAAGAACAGTCGGACCTGACCTAGGTGAAGATTCTATTAAATCTGGAATAATTTCACTAATTGTAGGTTTTATTTTAGTAATTTTATTTATGTTTTATAAATATAAAATTTTTGGGTTAATCGCTAATACAGCACTAATAGCAAACTTATTAATGTTAATAGGTATTTTAACAATTTTAGAAGCAACTTTAACACTACCTGGTATAGCTGGTATAATTTTAACAGTTGGTATGGCGGTTGACGCAAATGTTTTAATTTTTGAAAGAATTAAGGAAGAACTTAAAACAGAAAAATCTATAATTCATGCTTTCGATACAGGTTATAAGAAGGCAAAAATTACTGTTTTAGATGCCAATATAACTACTTTAATTGCAGCTGTTATATTGTTCTCTTTTGGATCCGGTCCTATTAAAGGTTTTGCCATTACTTTAGGAATTGGAATTATTACTACATTATTTACAGCTTATTTTTTAGCTAGACACTTAACATCAATGGTTGTTTTAAGAAAAAATAATAAGGAAATTAGAATTTAATGAATAATAATATTAATTTTACATCAAAATTTAAAATTGCAAATATTTTGTCTATAGCTGTATTTATATCAAGTGTTTTATTTATATTATTTAAAGGTTTAAATTATGGAATTGATTTTAAAGGCGGCACATTAATTGAATTGAGAACTAACGTTAGCGCTGAAGCTTCTAATATCAGATCAATCTTAAATGACATGAATTTAGGTGATGTAAATGTTAAAAAATTTGGTAAAGATGGAGATTATCTAATTAAAGTAGAGCAAAAAAATAGCAACGATAATAAAATGATTCCTCAAATTAAAAAAAATTTATCTAAAAATTTGAATACTGAAATAAATTTTAGAAGAGTTGAAAACGTTGGTCCAAAAGTAAGTGCGGAGTTATTACAATCAAGTATAATAGCTATTTCACTATCTTTAGCAGCAATGCTTTTTTACATATGGATTAGATTTGAATGGCAATTTAGTGTTGGATCAATTATAGCGCTATTTCATGATGTTGTTATAACATTGGGTGTTTTTTCAATTCTTTCATTGGAAATAAATTTATCTATTATAGCAGCAGCACTTACTATTGTTGGTTATTCAATGAATGATACTGTTGTTATTTATGATCGTATAAGAGAAAATTTAAGTAAATATAATAAACTCGATATTAATGAGATAGCAAATTTATCCATTAACGAAACTTTATCTAGAACCATAATTACGTCAGCAACAACCTTGCTAGCACTTTTATCAATTTTTATTTTAGGAGGTGAAATTCTTAGAGGTTTTTCATTTGCAATGATACTTGGAGTAATTATTGGAACTTATTCATCAATTTTTGTAGCTTCACCTATACTTAAACATTTAAAAGTCACTTATAAAACTCTTGAAAAAGAGGAAGAAAAAATAGTTCCTTAATTAATAAAGATTTTGAGCCGCGACCATTGTTAACAACATAGGTAGCGATAATAATGTATTTGTTCTTGAAAATAACATTGCAGTTTTAGCAGCCGAAGCTTTTTCTTCTGGTGTGCATTCAATCATTCCAAGCGCTTTTTTTTGATTTGGCCATATAACGAACCAAACATTGTAGGCCATAACAATTCCTAACCACATCCCGATACCAATTGCAGTATTTTTGCCATATGAACCATCAATTCCCAAAGTCATTGCTTGATGCAAATAGCCATTTAACCAAGCAAGAATAAAACCTGATAATACAGTAAATGCGGCCGCCCATCTAAAATAGAATAAAGCTGCAGGGGCAATTACTTTTCCAATAGCAGGCTTTTGTTCGTCCGGAATTTTTGACATATTTGGTATTTGAACAAAATTAAAATACCAAAGTAAACCAATCCACATTATAGCAACAATCACATGAACATATCTTGCCAACCAACTCCAAAAAGTTATATCAAACGCAAAACCGTCTCCAAAGTAATGTAATCCTAAAAATAATAGAATTGCTAAAGCTAAAGAGTAATGAATTGTTCTTGATAAGGATTGGAGAATCGAAGTCATATTAATTTTTATAACATATATTTAAGAATTTAAGCAGTTTTTTTCATTGAAGTTGAAGTTAAAAGCTCTTTTATGAAATTTCCTGTATAACTTTTGGCAATTTGAGACACTTTTTCAGGAGTTCCTTCAGCAATTATTTCTCCGCCATTTACTCCACCTTCAGGACCCATATCAATAATATGATCAGCTGTTTTAATAACATCTAGATTATGTTCAATAACAACAACGGTATTTCCTGTGTTTGTAAACGCTTGAAGAATTTCTAATAATTTTTTAATATCGTGAGAATGTAAACCTGTGGTTGGTTCATCAAGAATATACAAAGTTCTACCTGTCGGTCTTTTTGAAAGTTCTTTAGCCAGCTTTATTCTTTGAGCTTCACCACCTGACAGTGTAGTAGCCTGTTGACCTATCTTCATATAACCTAAACCTACATGCTTAAGAGTGATTAATTTAGATCTTATTGTTTGAATATTTTCAAAAAATTCACACCCCTCATCGACGGTCATATCAAGCACATCAGCAATATTTTTATTTTTGAATCTTATTTCTAATGTTTCTCTATTGTATCTTGCACCTTTACAAGTATCACATGGAATAAACACATCTGGCAAAAAATGCATTTCATAAGTAATTACTCCATCACCTTCACAGGTTTCACATCTCCCACCTTTAACATTAAAAGAATAACGTCCAACTTTATAACCTCTTGCTTTTGATTCAGGTAACGCAGCAAACCATTCTCTCATCGGGCCAAAAGCTCCAGTATAAGTAGCTGGATTTGACCTAGGTGTTCTTCCAATAGGTGATTGATCTATATCAATAATTTTGTCAATTAATTCAGTGCCCTTGAATCCAGTAAAAGCTTTTGGCACTTTTCGACTTTTATTTTTATTAAGCATTAAATTAAATGCATTATAAAGAGTATGTAAAATTAAAGTTGATTTTCCACTGCCAGAAACACCTGTTACACATGTAAAAGTTCCTATAGGTATTTTTAAGTGTACTTTTTTTAAATTATTTCCTGTAGCACCACTGATTTCTATAAATCTCCCATTTTTTGCAGATCTACGTTTTCTTGGAACAGGTATAAATTTTTTTCCTGATAAATAATTTCCCGTTATACTTTTCTCATTTTTTATAATCTCTTTTACAGTGCCTTCAGCTATTATCTCACCACCATTAAGACCCGCTTCCGGCCCAATGTCGATTATATGATCTGAATTCTCCATCGTTTCTATATCATGCTCAACAACAATAACTGTATTACCTAAGTCTCGTAATTTTTTTAAAGCAGTAATTAATTTTTTATTATCTCTTTGATGAAGGCCTATTGATGGCTCATCTAAAACATAAAGAACTCCAGTTAATCCTGATCCTATTTGTGAAGCTAATCGGATTCTTTGAGCCTCACCACCTGACAACGTTCCTGATTCACGTGATAAAGTTAAATAATTTAATCCTACGTTTAATAAAAAATTTAATCTTTCATTAATTTCTTTCAAAATATGTTGTGCAATTTTATTTTCTCGAGAAGTTAAAACATTTTCTAAATTATTAAACCATTTTTGAGCTTCATCGATAGATTTTTTTGTTATTTCACTTATATTTAATGAATTGATCTTTATACAAAGAGCCTCGTCTTTTAATCTTAAACCCTTGCATTTTTCACAATTTGACTCACTTTGATATTGAGCAATTTCTTCTCTTTTCCACTCACTATCTGTCTCTAGGTAACGTCTCTCTAAATTATTTATTACACCTTCGAAAGCCTTTTTTGTATTGTAAGGTTCATATCCATCATCGTAAGAAAATTTTATTTCATCATCATCAGATCCAAATAAAATTACATCTTGTATTTTTTTTGGTATTTTTTTCCAAGGATCAGAGAGTGATATTTTGTAATGTTTCGCAATAGAAGCTATAGTTTGAGCATAATACATTGAAGTTGATTTTGCCCATGGCTCTATTGCACCATCTTGTAAACTTTTTTTAGCATCTGGAACGACTAAATTGGGATCGACATTTAAATTATGTCCTATACCCTCACATTCTTCACATGCTCCATAAGGTGAATTGAAAGAAAAAAGTCTTGGTTCAATTTCTTCTATTGTAAAGCCACTTTCAGGACATGAAAATTTAGAAGAAAAGGTTACAGACTCAAGTTTTCTAAATTTTTTAGGTAAAGACTCATTTTCATACTCCACAACTAATAAACCATTAGATAAATTTACAGCGGTTTCTACACTATCAGCAAGTCTATTACCGAGGCTAGAATTTAAAATAATTCTATCTACTACTATTGATATTTCGTGTTTCACTTTTTTATTTAAATTAGGAAAATCATCAATACTTAAATAACTTCCATCTACCTTAATTTTTGTAAAACCTCTTTTTTTATAATTTAAGATTTCTTTTTTATATTCACCTTTTCTACCTCTCACAATTGGAGAAAGTAGATAGATTGTGCTATCCTTTGGTAATTTTTTTATCCTGTCAACCATTTCACTTATTGGTTGTGATACAATAGGTTTTCCTGTGAAGGGTGAGTAGGGAATACCAACTCTAGCAAATAGTACACGCATGTAGTCATAAATTTCCGTGACTGTTGCTACTGTAGATCTAGGATTTTTTGAAGTATTTTTCTGCTCAATTGATATCGCGGGACTCAAACCCTCAATTAAATCTACCTTAGGTTTTTTCATTTTATCTAAAAATTGTCTTGCATACGAAGAAAGACTTTCTACATATCTTCTTTGTCCCTCAGCATAGATTGTGTCAAAAGCTAAAGACGATTTACCGGAGCCAGACAGCCCAGTAATGACGACTAGTTTCTCTTTTGGAATTTCTAGAGAAACATTTTTTAAATTGTGTTCTTTTGCCCCTTTTACAACGATTTTTTTCAACATATTTTTTCTTCTAATTAACAATCATCTTATGTTTATTAATCAAATGTGATATAACA
>MDSY01047535.1_pt1 | contig 19519 bp, 15 predicted proteins | sample 811131 | NCBI WGS metagenome assembly MDSY01 (sample SAMN05326643, study PRJNA326480) | marine metagenome | isolation source: seawater | place: Atlantic Ocean: South West | collected 2010
CCTTTATTATTAAAAGCTGTGCTATCTCCACAACCACCATATACAACAGCTAGTTTTGAGGTTATAGTTTCAACCAAATGACCAATTGTCATGCGAGAAGGCATGGCATGTGGATTTACAATAATATCAGGAACAAGTCCATTAGAAGTTGTAGGCATATCAATAGCATTTAGTACAATACCAATTGTTCCCTTCTGTCCTGCTCTTGAACAAAACTTATCACCGATAGCAGGTGTTCTTTGAGAACGTATTTTAATTTTAGCTATTCTTTTACCTTCTTCTCCTTGTGTTAAAAAAGCTTTTTCAATAATACCAACTTCTCCTTTTTTCGGTGTAATAGAAGCATCCAGATATTGGTCTTCCATATCAGGATTTTGTATAGCTTTACCAATCAAAACCGTTTTATCATTAATAATACTGCCTTCTTTAATCAAACCTGTCGTTTTATCTAATTTTGAATAATCAAATCCCGGTTTTTTTTGGATGACGTTATTATTTTCAATATTTAAAAATATTGTTTTAATATCAATACCTTCAACATTTTGTATTTCTTCAAAACTTTCATATACAGATATTTTTGTTGTAGCAAATAATCCACGTTCTAATGAATCTTTATTAAGTATAACAGCATCTTCAACATTAAATCCGGTATAACACATAATAGCAACAATAGCATTTTCACCATAAGGATGATCTTGACAAATATAATCCCAATATCTACATTTAGTTAGGGGTTTTTGACCATAATTTAAAAATAATCCGGTTTTATCTACTCTATTTCTATAATTACTATGATAAATAGATACAGCTTGTTTACCTTGTCCACAAGAAAAATGATTTCTAGGACAAGGATTATGTTCAGGGAAAATAATCATATTACCCATAATACCAAATATTAGCGAAGGGTGTATTTCTTCATGAGTTATATGATGTTTAATATAATAATTTAAACTATCATTTTGTGAATGTCCTAATTTCATTGATTCACCTTCTAATGCATCAACATATTCAAGAACAGAAGCGTTAACATATAAAGCCAAATGCCATTCATCTATTTCTTTACTATCGAAGTTGGGAATTCTCATTAGTTTATATTTGACAGTATCCTCAGCAAAGCCATTAACCATATTATTCCAAGAAATAGTATTATTTTTAAACTTATCGATTACATCGGGTCTTTGATAACTTACAAAATCATCAATTAAATAGAATAAAGGTCTACAAGGTCTTCCACCATCAGAATAAATATTAATTTGGTTTAATTTGAAATCAAAGTTAATACAAATATATTTATCAATTATATCATTTCTTCTATATAATTTTAAATAATTAACCAAATCAATAGGTGAAATTGTCATACCAAGCCATATACCATTAATAAATACTTTTGTATATTTTGAGATATATTGGATAGAACATTCTTCTAATAATTTTACACCTAATAATCTTAACAAGGGAATAATTATAATATGAGATATATAATTAGAAATATTAGTAGATAAAGCCAAATGTTTATGTAATCCTATTTTTCCACCATCTGGTGAATGAACCGGACATAATAAACCATATTGAGTAGCATTCAAATGTCTTGGTCCTAACATTTTGGTTCCATCGCCTACATTTAAATTAGTTTTTCTCAATTGACATAAAGTAGCAAAATAGGATAATCTTGTTAAGTCTTGAACAATACCAGCTCTTTTAGTATGAATTGCTGAACCCCAATCGCCTTTAAAAGCTTTACGAAAGCCTCTTTCTACAATTCGTTCTTTAAATAAATCATATTCAACTCTTTCTACTATATATCTGAAATTTTCATTCTCGTATGTAATTCCTTTATCTTGTTGTTTCCAAAAATATTCTTGATCTAATATACTGTGCATTTTTTTGATTTGAATCAAATAATATTCTCTGAATAATTGATATAATAATATTCCCGGAGTTTCTATTCTTTTATAACTATACTTATCTCTATTAGTAGGTTTTTCCAATCCGATATAAACATTTAATAATCTTTTTACAATATAACCAAGATATAAAGCTTTCATTTTGAAATTTAACTCACCAATATGTGGCAAGAAATAATCCATTAAAATATGCATAGCACTATTTGTTGTAGTTCCTTTTGTTAATAATCCAATATAATGTAAAGCACTATCTTGTGTAAATATTTCACCGGCGTGATGAATAGATGGTCTAAATAACTCAATGTAATTTTTATATTTTTCTAAATCTAATAAACAAGTTTCGATTATATCTTTATCAGATATAATACCTAATGCTCTCATTACAATAAATAATGGAACAGGTCTTCTAACATTTGGTATATTAACAACAATTTGTTTGTTTGTAAATTCAGGTGTAGGTGATAATATTCTAACAGATAATGTTCTTTGTGGTTTTGAAGCGTTTTCTGATACAGATTTAATTTCAGCAGCATGAGAATACGCATTGTCTTCTTTATTTTCTTTAATATATAATACATTATTAGCTCTTCCTTCCTGTGATACTATTACTTTTTCTTTTCCATCTATAATAAAGTATCCACCTGGGTCATTCCTACATTCTCCCATATTAAAACGAACTTCTGGTTCTAAATTTTTTAAAATACATCTATCTGAAAATAACATAATAGGAAATTTACCTAAAAATTTTTTTTCAAGTAATAAATTATATGTTTTTTTTTCAAATTTATCTAAACCTTTCTCTCCGGAACTATCACTTTTTTCAATATATATCGTAAATATAACTTCTATATCATAATGTATTGTAAATTGATATGACATATTTCTTAACCTCGCTTCGTTAGGATACATATAATGTTGTCTAGTAGTATTATTATCATCATCATAAATGATAGGTTTGCCATAATATATTTTATCACCGTTTTTTCCACCGAAATACATTTCGAGATTATGTTTATATATTTTTGTGTCGTAATCCTGATCTTTAAATAATGTCAATGGATTATTACTTTTGAATATATCTTTTATTCCTCCATTAAAAAATTGATTATATGAATCAAGATGATGCTTTATTAAAAAATTAGGATTATCAGTAAACATTTTATTTATTGTTTTCCAAGATATTTCATCTTTTGTTTCACTCATCTTTTATATTATAATAATAATGATTATTTTTTAATAAATATTAAATTATATATATTTATTAAATTACATTAAAGAACCAACTTGTGGCCAAGCATCTCCGCCTAATTCAAAAGCTTCTGGATTTGACATATTACTTGATACACATTGTTGTGTATTATCATCCCATTCCATACCTTGATCGCAATTTTGCATACCTTCTATGTTTGAAAATGATTCACATTGGCCGTTTGTTTGGTTATATGTTTGCCCTTTTGGACAAGGGATATTGATGATAATTTTGTTTCCTTCTTTAAAACCTTCTCTGTTTGTAAATGATTCACATTCACCACTTTCTTGATTAAATGTTTGTCCCTCTGGACAAGGATTTGCTCCGGTTCCTTCTCTAAAACCTTCCATCAAGTTTTGAATTCTATTGGCAAAACCACCGGTTCCACTATTATCAGGAACACACATATTAGCACCTTCGTCCCAAACTTTACCATCTTCACAGTTTTGTTCGTTCCCTTCTACAAAACTTTCAATTGTAGGTGCACCACTAGGATTTTCTGGTCTTTCGAAACTTTCTTCTACTGTTTCATTTGAAAATCCACTTGTCGTGTCCGCCGTATCAAAATCTTCGTCATCTATTGAATTTCCTTCTGTAAAATCTTCAAATCCCTCTGTTTTAAGTAAAGCAAATAAAAGTAAACCAATTATAATAAACATACCAAGAAGTGGTAACATCACTAATGCCCAAGAAACGGTTTTAAATCCCTTTTGACATAAATAATTTAAACCATATGTCCAAATCAAAATATATAAAGCTTTTGCTAAGAAAAAATACATTGGATGACAAGGACTTGGTGCTTTAAATGTGCCTATCTGATAAGAAGATTTATCATTACAATTTTGCATTAACATTCCTAAAAATGATAATACAGAAATGATAAAGTATAATTGAGCTGGGGAACATAATTTATGTATCTGATTTAAAATTTTATTCATTATAATAAATACGAAGAAAATTTTAATTGAAAAAGTTATACGCTCCCTTTATTAGCGGCTGCTATAACACCCCGGTCATGATATGATTTAATATCAGGTATTTGATGAAAATATTCATCACTTTCTAAATTTTGTTTCATTGGTTTATGACTTTCTTCATCTGGCTTTCCACCCCATGCATGTCTAACATTAGAAAAAGAGTTTCCTAAACCATAATATCCTTGCCATAAATCGCCTAATCCAAGACCTTGAGCTAAATTAGTTGTTCCGCCACCACCAGATTGATATGGGTGAGGAACAGAACTATTACTGTTTGTTGATATGTATCCTCCTCTTGGTGTTGGACCGGATAAATTATTATATGGTCTTAATGTAAACTGTTCTCCTAAATTTTTATTATATGGACATCCAGAACCACCTCTCATTCTTTTTCTTCTTCTTCGTCTTCTAGATTTCCTAGATTTTCTTCTTCTAGTCTTCCTTCTTTTTTTTACGCGTCTTCTAGATTTCTTACCGCCTTTCCTATTCCTACTTTTACAACCGCGGCTATGTCTTCTTTTACTTCTATGTCTTAGTACCATTATATATTATATGAATAGAAAATTTAAAATACAATACATTTATCCCAAAATATCAACGTGAGTTAACATATGTCTTCTACAGCATATTTTATTAAGTCCTAAGGTATCCATTACCAATCCTTCAGGTGTTTTTTTTGGATTTGTTGAATCTAAATATTTAATATCATTAAAATCTCCTTTCTCGTTATTTTTTAATTTCATTTCAATGACATTTTTTTTATAATATAAATATTTATCTCCTAAAACTTTTCCGCAAGTAAAACATTTCACAGGTATTATCATAATTTATAATATTAATTATGAAAATAATATTAAATCAATTTAAAAATAATATATTTATCCGGTGAATGTTTGCCAATTTATTATATTATCTCCTTTCTTTTTAACTTCTTTGTGGATAAATCTATAAAAATTATTACCGTCGTAGTCTTGATTTAATTCTGGTCCACCTGAAGTTCCCTCTACACAATAATCCAAATTTTTTCCTTTTTTATTTTTACTTTGTGCCCATACACAACAGTCTTTCATTACACACGCCGCTGCTCCTCCTTTCTTTAATTTTCCACATTGAGTTGCAATATTTTTTCCGGAATTACAAAATCCTTCTTTTACTTGACCTTCTTGTCCTTCATATAATATTGATACTATTTCACTTCTTTCTTCTTTCTTTTTTTTATCCTGTTCTTCTTCATGCTTTAAAAGGGGAAATTGAACATTATATATAGTAAAGATAACAAGAAACATAAATAATGCCCAAGTTACTAAATAAATACCTTTGTAATTTTTCTGAAAATAAACAATTAAGTTTGCCATAATATATTATATTGATAATTTATTATGGATTATATAGACATTCTGGATTGCATCTTTTTCTGGCTATCCTAGCCAGATAATAATCTACACCATCTGTCATATCGCTGACTTTTACTGGTTCTCCATCACATAATTTTCTACCTTTTTTATCAAGTTTACCAGTATCTTCGTAAACTATATTATTCATTGGTTTATCTATTGGACATTTTGTCTCGTCAACTCCTTTTACAGCAGCCATTGAGACTACTTGTTTGATTATTTTATGCTGATTCTCCTTATTCCATTGCTGTAGATCCATAGTCCTTTCCTCTTTTGACATTGTTTTTTTAAGTCCGGTCATAAAAGGAAATTTAGCCTTTGATAATATCGTTTTTTTGTTAGAATATTGATTCGCTGTCGCTTCTTTTGAAAGTCTAGGTTTACCTTCTTCATCTTTGCCGGGAGATCTCCTCCAATCTTTGTTAGACATCCCCTTTGGTTTCAAAACTTTCATTTTATCCAACGATGGCTTATCATTTGTTACCCCTATCCAAGATAATTTTCTAGATATCCTTGCCCAAGCTTTCTTTAAAGGATTATTTCTTTTTAACTTATTCCAATCAGATGTTGACATTGTTTCCGCTGTCATTTTAGCCAATTGTAATTTCTCTACATCTGAAAGTTTATTTGCGCCTACTAACTCAATCTTACCTCCTTTATACGCTTGTTTATCGCCTTTCTTCATCTTCCAAATTTTCATCGTCATTCTTTTACTAAGTTTTTTTGATTCCATGCCTTCTACATACGAAAATGCTAATTGAAAAATAGTGAAAACTACAGCTAATCCAAAAACAAACATAGCTACATTAAATGCTGTTTTTAATAAATTCATATGAAATATATATATATTATTTTTCTCTTGAAATTTCAACAAGTTTATATCCATCCGGAGTTTTGATTCTTTTATGAATTATTTTGTTGATTGTAACATTTTCATGGCATACTTTACAAACATTTGCTAAATTAGCTTTATGATTTTTATGATGACTACCAATATATCCGTTTTCACCAGCATATTCTTGTGGATTTAAATGATGCATATCTACTCCTATTTTGCCGCACAATTCACAATTTCCCTTAATTTTTTTACTAGAATATTTACTTTGTTTAATTTTTAATGAGTCTTTATTTAAATACTGTTCCCTAAAATAATTAGCTCTTTCGTGGAATTCAGGTAAAAAATTAAAGTTTTTACAAATTTCAATACCGTAATGATCCGGACCTTTACCTTCACGTAATTTTCTATAATATACTAATCCTTCATAGTCGTTATATGCAAAATGTAAATGTTTCCAATCTAAATTTTTGAATTTTTTCAACTCTTTGATATTATCCAATTCGTGACAATGTGTCGCAAATATAAAACTAACTTTATCATTACAAAATTTTTCTAAACCACTACATATAATGCCGATAGCAGATGGATGTTCTGTTCCCGAACATAATTCGTCACCCAATACTAAACTGTTTTCATCAGCATAATTATATATAGAAGAGAATTCAGACATTTCAGTAGCAAATGTGCTAAGAGACTTGAATAAATTATCGTTACCTAAAATACGAGTATATAAAGTATTATATGGTTTAAATTCGAAATTACTAGCAGGAACATACATACCAGCTTGTGCCATAACAACAGAAATACCAATGGATTTAATTAATGTAGATTTACCGGATGTATTAGTTCCATATAACAATATACCATCAGTTTTTTTACCAAGAATAATATCGTTCGTAGTATAAACTTCATTAGTTTGTATATGTTCGACTAGAGGATGTCTTAGTTCAGAAGCATTAACAAATGCTTTTTTAGATTTAGCTTTTATAACTGGTTTACAATAATTGTATTTTTTACTAATGTAAGCTTTATTAACTGTAATATCAATAAGTGTAATAAAATTAACAATGTTTTCTATTTGAGAATTCAGTTCTAATAGCTGATTTTTAATGAATTGCTTGAATTTACAAGTTTGAATCTCAAACAAATTGGAATAGTGTTGAGTATAAGAATTATATAGTTCATTTAATTCATGACAAACGAATTTCTTTTTACTGTCCCCGGCAGGTGATAATTTTAAGTTTTTCAAGCAAACGCCAAGTTTCTTGTTTTTAAAATTATTTTCTTTGTTTTTATTATCCATAACTTTCTTAGATCTTGCAGCTGTAGCTCTAAAAAAGACACCGGACTTTTCTGTTTCATGTAATTCAACTGTATTTTCTTTACCAATAATATTTTCCATAGCAGATTTATATTTATTTAATTTTTCATTAACTTCGTTCCATTTGTCTTGTTCATTATCTAAATCAGGATATACATCTCGATTGAAAATAATTTGTTTTGGATCTATATTTAAAACCTTTGCGCAGACTTCGAGATTAAATATTTGTTCTATTAATTTGATAATATTTTCCAAATCATCATTGCATAATTTTCCATTTTTTAATACAATATATTTTTTTAGTTTTTTATCAGATTTAATTATTTTATTGATATGTTTTACACATTGAAAGCTTTGCCAAAGCTTTGAAATATCCATTGGTATAGATTTATTCATAACAAATTTTCTATATAATTTTTCAACATCGGAAATATTCATTAATATATCACGAATACTATTAATATAAGAATCCTTTTTCAATATATGTTCGATAGCATTATAGTCTTCCTTAAGAATTTTAGTATCAGTAGTAGGACGGACAAGCATATTTTTAAATTCTCTTTTACCCATAGAAGTTTTACATTTATTGATAAGTTTTTCGACACTTGAAAATTGTCCGGAGTTATATTGTGTATTGATAATATTTAATTGTTTTAATGAATGAGTTTTTAAAACCAATTTATTATTTAATGTTTCGATAATAGGATATGATAGTTTATCTGTGAGTCCTGGATTATAGAATATGATAGTTTTCAATAATAGACAATATGAAATAGATGCAAAATAATGTTCATTGAATCCTAAGTTTTCCATCCAAAAATCAGGATCATTAGGATTAAAGAATTCAAATAATATTTCTTTTTGAATGTCTTTATTTTTACACTTGTTAATAAGATTGTAATGTTTATGATTTTGGTCGGTGCGATATTTATTAATACGAACCGGTTCAATATTAATGAAATTAAAAATATCATCAATGTTTGGAATATTATGAAATAACCATATTTCTTTTGGCTTGTTGATACTCAAGAAACGGTCTAATTGTTCAAATGTATCAGATGACATTATAAACTGAGTAATATGTTGATATTCGAAAAGTTTTGAATTGCCGGATAATAGATTGATGGATGAAACAGCAATATTTATTGATGGAGATTGTTTTGCGTGAGAATATTTTTTTTCAATAAATATACAACAACAATTTTTAGTTAGGTCGTTATTATTTAAAGGTGTGAAAGTTCCAGGTGAAAAGCTATTTTTATGTTCGTGAATTTTTTGTTTTTTCTTGTTATTTCCAACTTCGTCATGGACTTCAACATACCATCCTTCTAATGTTAATCTTTTAACAGTTTTTTCTAATGATGTAGCGGGGTAACCACAACACATAACATCTTTGCCATTATGTTCCGTTTTTTTCCAAGGAGCTCTACAATCCATAATATTATAATAAGCAAATACGGGGTCATCGGGTTCATTATATCCATACATTTCATAAAAGGTACCGCATTGCATAAGAAGCATAGCTTTTGGCCATGTTTCTAACATCTTATTTCTAGTTATAAAATATCTTTCAAAATATGATTTATTAATAAAATCTGCTTTCGACATATTAGATTAATATGAGATAATTCTTTTAAACCACTTTAATATATTATTTCTTTAAGAAATTATGGATTAACATATCAGGATTTTTGTTGTATATATCACCGGAAAGATATGAGTTTTCATAAATTTTACGAAGAACGTCATCGGGGGCCATTGAACCGATTTTAATCAAATTATGTTTTCTTAAATATTTTTTGATATTAGACATTGATTTTCTTTCTAGATTTTTAACTTCTTTTTTCACATTTTTTCTAGTTTTCTTATTTTTAATTAGAACACCAACAATATTATTCTTTTTACCAAGAGTTATTTTTCTTTTTAAGGTTTTCATTTTTCTTTTTCTTCGTTTTTTTTCTTGTTTTTCATTAGAAGGTGGAATTTTATTGAAATTGATGTTTACATTATTAGTATTAGTAGATGGGAATGGTAAAGTTTGAGAGAAGGAGTTATTATCATGAATATTATTGAATTTTGCTTTAATATTACTTAATTTATTTTGTCTTTGTTCAAAAGATTCAGTATGAACGGGTGTATCGGCGAAAGAAATGGGAGGGGGTTTAATATTTTCATTAAAATTATTACCGGAATTTTTTTTAACGGTTTTGTTATATTGTTTGAAAGTAGGTAGAGAACCATTTTTTAAACATCCGTATTTTGGGGTTTTTAATATACCTTTTAAAGGAGTATTATCATCATTAATAACAGGTTTTTTATTATTTTTAAAAGTTTTATTTTTCATTTTTTGTTTCTTTTTTTCATTTTTATCTTTTCTTTTTTTTGCAATGTCATTTAAAAAGTTAATACTGTCTTGTAAATCATCATCGTCTTTTTTGGATGATTTATCAATTATTTTTTGTTTTTCTTTATCATGTTTTTTTTTGTGTTGGTGTTCTTTGATTTTATTAAGTAGATTTTTTTTCAAACCTTTGTTAACAGAGCTAGATAAAATGGAATCTCTTTTAGATTTATCTTTTTTGTCTTTTTTCTTTTTATCTTTTCCACCATGCTTTGTTAATTTAAAGAATTCCGGATTGATAGAAATTACTTTTTTTGTTGCCATCTTATTAACAATACATATTATTATAAAAATCATTATTATTCCTATTTTTTACTTCATCGTTTTCTAAAAATATTTCGAAACCTTTATCCAAATCTTTTAAAGTGATAATTTTTTTGAATTTTTTGTTTAAACAAAACACTCTTTTACTGTGTGCTATTTTTGTTTTTGCTAAAAGAGTTTCAATATCTCTACCATAAAATGAAAAAAATTTTTTATGATTTTCGAACCAAGAATCTTTGATAGGATTTTTAAGAGACCATCCAATTTCCTTAACCTTTTTCTGAAATATAAGATTTAATTCAGAAGAGGTATAATCATCGGTTTTGAATCTCCAAGTGAAACGAGAATCTAAACCTTTATTATATTCAAAAAAGCATGTTTTAAGTTCATTTTCATATCCGGCAATAATAACCATAAGATTATCTTTGTGATCACTCAATCCTTCACATAATGTGTCAATACACTCCTTAGCAAAAGAGTCTCTTTTTTGAGAATTACCTAAAGAATATGCTTCATCAATGAATAATACTCCGCCTAATGAATTTTTGATAACCTCTTTTGTTTTAATAGCAGTTTGACCTAAATAACCGGCTATTAAATCTGAACGAGTTACTTTTTTGAATTTTTTATTTTTTAAAACACCTAATTTGGAGAAAATTTTTCCTAAAATTTTTGCGATTTCAGTTTTACCTGTTCCAGGAGGACCATAAATTACGGTATGCATGAAATCATTACTAGAACCTTGATGGAAAGATTGAATGAAATATAATATTTGATTGATAACATTTTCTTTTAATTTTTTCATACCAATCATATTATTCAACTCCATTACCGGAGATTTAATATCATGAATAGCTTGCATATTAATATTATACTCTACATCATAGGAGATAGGATATTTTTCACAAAGAGAAATTAAATCATTTAAATTATTGATTTCGATATCAATAATAATGGCTTTTTTCTTTAAAAAAACTTGTTGTTTTGGGATAGGAGGATTATAATTAGCAGTAAAGAAAGGATTATGGTCTTTATTATAAAATAAATAATTATAATTAGTGTCTATATTATTCAATGTTCCGAATATATTTTCATTTGTATTATTGTTATAATTATTTTCATATTGTAAGTTATCTAACGCATTTTTAATATTATAAGGGTAATTATTTTTATGAGACATTTTATATTTATTATAACTGAAAGGTTTAAGTGATTTTTCATAATATTCATTATGAGGTGTATTAGAAAGTAGTAGGGGGGAATATTTTATTTTTTTTAGTCTATCGTAATAGAAAAATTTATTGTTTGATATATCTCTATTATTATTGTTATTAATTTTGCTCATATATTAATAATTAATATAATAAATTGATTTAAAAATATAATATTGAATATTAAATTAATAATGCCGCGAAAAAGTAAAAGGGATGACAAAACAGTATATTGGAATATGATTAATAGTTATTTTGAGGGAAAGCACTTGGAAAGACTTGTTAGACATCAACTAGAATCATATAATAATTTTGTTACGAAACAGATAAAAAAGACAATAAAAATGTTTAATCCTGTTACAATACATACAGAAGATGATTTTGATGAAGAATCGGGGTTATATGCTTTGGAAATAATAGCAACGTTTGATAATTATCAAATATATAGACCACAAATACATGAAAATAATGGTGCTACGAAATTAATGTTTCCTCAAGAAGCAAGATTAAGAAATTTCACATATTCATCGGCACAAACAGTAGATATTAATTTAAAAATTATAAAAAGGTCCGGAGATAAATTGGAGAAGCAAGAAATAATGATGAAGAAATTGCCACATATTCATATCGGAAAACTTCCAATTATGTTGAAATCAAATATATGTGTATTGAAGCAATATAGTCATTTGAGTGCGAGATTATTGGGAGAATGTTCAGCTGACCCGGGCGGATATTTTATAATTAATGGAAGTGAGAAAACGATTTTACCACAGGAAAGAGCACGTGAAAATACGGTAATGTGTTTTAATATACAAAAAAATAATAATAAATGGTCTTGGATAGCAGAAATGAAATCAGTTCCAATTAGAAAATGTATATCACCAAAGCAAATTAATATAACAATAGCAACAAAAAATAATGGTTATGGACATGCTATTTATATTCAAATACCAAGAATCAAAATACCAATTCCATTATTTATACTATATAGAGCATTGGGGATAACGTCAGATAAAGATATTTGTGAAAATATAATATTAGATATTGAAAATAAGAAGATGCAAAAAATGTTATATGGGTTGAAAGCATCTATTATAGAATCAAATGAATATGATAATCAAGAGAAAGCGATTAATTATATAACGAATAACGTAATGTTTACACCAATAAATATGGATAAAGAGACGGGTTATAGAAAGAAAAAAGAATTTGCGTTAGAAGTATTAAACAATGATTTATTTCCTCATTGTGAGACGAAGATACAAAAGATATACTTTTTGGGATATATGACTAATCAAATATTACAAACAAGTTTCGGATGGAGACCTATAGATGATAGAGATTCATATGTTAACAAACGTATTGATTTGGCAGGCGTATTATTAAATAATTTATTTAGAAATTACTTTAATAAATTAGTGAAAGATATGCAGAAACAGACAGCAAAAGAGATAAAAAATGGTTCTTGGAAATCAACAAATGATTATATGAATATAATAAATTCAACGAATATTTATAAAGTAATAAAATCGACAACATTGGAAAATGGAATTAAAAGAGCATTAGCAACAGGGGATTTTGGTATAAAAAATACGAACTCGAATAAAGTAGGTGTGGCACAAGTATTGAATAGATTGACATATATTTCAAGTTTGAGTCATTTGAGAAGAATAAATACACCGATAGATAAAAGTGGTAAATTAATTCCTCCTAGAAAATTACATAATACTCAATGGGGATTGGTATGTCCGGCAGAGAGTCCAGAAGGTCAGAGTGTAGGAGTAGTAAAGAATATATCATATATGGCACATATAACAGTAGATTCGAATATTAATCCAATATATGATATTATAGAGAAATATATAATACCTTTGTCAGAATTAAAACCGAAAGAAACATTTGGTAAAGTGAAAGTATTTATTAATGGTAATTGGGTAGGTATAGCAAAAAATCCAATGAAAACATATACAAGTTTAAAAAATAAGAAATATCAAGGTATTATTAATATTTATACAAGTATAATATTTAATTTTAAAAAGATGGAAATAATAATATGTAATGATGCTGGTAGATTAACAAGACCGGTAATGAGAGTAAAAAATAATAAATTATGCATGACAAAGAAGGCTGAAAAAGATATATTGAATAAAGATTTTGTTTGGGATGATTTGTTAGTAAATCACAAATACAAAGAGTCTATAATAGAGTATATTGATTCAGCGGAACAAGATTGTTCATTGATATCGATATGGTCGAAAAATTTGAGATTAAAAGGTAATAGTTTAAAAAAATTTACACACTGTGAAATACATCCTTCAACAATATTTGGTATATTAGCAAGTTGTATACCTTTTCCAGAACATAATCAGTCACCAAGAAATACATATCAATGTGCTATGGGTAAACAAGCGATGGGTATGTTTGCTTCAAATTTTAAAGTAAGAATGGATAAGACGTCTTATGTTCAAACATATACACAAAGACCATTGGTTGATACAAGAATTATGAATTTGCTAAGATTGAATGAAATACCTTCAGGATGTATGGTAGTAGTAGCGATTATGACGTATTCAGGATTTAATCAAGAGGATAGTATAATATTTAATAAAGATAGTGTAGACAGAGGGTTATTTTCAGCGACAATATATCATACAGAAAAGGATGAAGATAAAAAAATACAAGGAGATGAAGAAATTAGATGTAAACCGGATAAAGCAAAAACAAAAGGAATGAAATTTGCCAATTATGATAAATTAAATAATAATGGAGTAATACCAGAAAATAGTTTAATTGAAAATAGAGATGTTATTATCGGTAAAATAGTTCCTATAAAAGAAAATAGGAATGACCATACTAAAATTATAAAATATAAGGATATGAGTAGAGTTTATAGAACGCATGAAGCAACATATGTTGATAAGAATTATGTAAATAGAAATGGTGATGGTTATACTTTTGCTAAGATTAGAACTAGAACATATCGTATTCCTCAAATAGGTGATAAATTTTCCTCGAGGCATGGGCAGAAGGGGACCATAGGATTAATTCTACCGGCATCAGATATGCCTACGACAGCAGAGGGTCTCACACCGGACATAATTATTAATCCGCATTGTATTCCATCTAGAATGACTATAGCACAGCTGAAAGAAACAGTCTTGGGAAAAGTATTGTTAGAATTAGGTTTATTTGGTGATGGAACAAGTTTTGGTGAATTTGCTGTTAAGGATATTTGTAAAAATTTACAAAAAGTAGGTTATGAATCACACGGAAATGATATCTTATATAATGGTATGACAGGAGAACAATTGGAAAGTGATATATTTATTGGTCCAACTTTTTATCAAAGATTGAAGCATATGGTATCTGACAAGGAGCATAGTAGAGCTATTGGACCAATGGTTGTAATGACAAGACAACCAGCGGAAGGTAGAGCTAGAGATGGTGGTTTACGCTTTGGAGAAATGGAGCGTGATTGTATGATATCACACGGAGCAGCAAGATTTACAAAAGATAGAATATATTATGCTAGTGATTCATATCAATTATTTACTTGTCAAAAATGTGGATTAATATCTGTATTTAATTATGATAAAAATATACATTTATGTAAAACTTGTAGCAATAGCACACATTTTAATAAAGTAGAAGTGCCATATGCTTTTAAATTATTGATGCAAGAATTAATAACAATGAATATCGCTCCAAGAATTAAGTGTTAATTAAAAAGATATAAAATAATATATTTTTTTAATTAAAACAATATTTGTGTTATAATATCAGCTGTGAATTCGTTTACATAATTTTCAGGTATTTTATTAAAATCAATAAGATTGATATTTCTATCCAAATGTAATCGAACAATAGGATCTTCTTTATCTAATCTTTTCTGGAAAAGTTCATCATTATCATAAAATTTAGCTGCTGTTTTTTTACCAACACCTTTAAGTAATCTAGGTATATTATCAGCTTTATCACCTGTAACTATTTTTATAAATAAATCTTTTTTAGGATCACCGGTAGAATTTTTTTCAGTTTGAACCGGTTTCATTTTTAAATTAAATAGACGAACACGAGGTTGAATTAATTGTAAATAATCAGTATCACTTGTTATAATATCAATATTTGAACTAGGTAATTTTAATAACCATTTTGTTAATATAGCACAACAATCGTCAGCTTCAAGATAATTATGATGAAATACATAATCAACATCGGGTTCTTTAAATAAAGAATCATATGCTAACTTGAAAAAAGGACCTATCTCAATATTTTCTTTACGATTTCCTTTATAATTTTTAATTAAATTATTTCTCCATATATTCTCTCTTTTACAATCTTTACATACAATAATAGTTGGACAATCAATTGATAAATTTTTTGGTATTGATTTTAATTTTGGAATAAAATTTTTTTTAAAAGAATTTACAAATTCAGGCTGATTTATTAAATCAGTTTTTACAGGATTGGTTTTTTTCATCCACCAAGATAATGTAGCGTGAAATCTATAAAATATATAATAACTTCCGTCTATAATTAAGTAATTAGATATCATTGAATTAATATATTAATATTATTTTAATTCAATTTAGATAAAACATATAATATTATAGTATATATGTTTAGACAAAAACATTCTTTAGCGACTAGGAAAGAAGAATCATCAAGAATATTATCAAAATATCCTGATAGAATACCTGTCATATGTCAAAGAGCAAATAACAATATTAAAGATTTAGACAAAAAAAAATATTTAATACCGGAAGATTTGAGAATGATAGATTTTTTAATGGTAGTTCGAAGAAGATTACAATTGCCAGCACATCAATCATTATTTGTTTTTGTAAATGACAAATTAATAAATGGTTCTGAAATGATGAAAGTTATATATGATAGTGAAAAAGATGAAGATGGGTTTTTATATATTATGTACGGTGGAGAAAGCACCTTTGGATAATTTTTATATTTTGATATATTATATATATGCCAGGACATAATAATATGCCGTCAAAATTAGATCAAATAAATGCTGCAAATTTAACAGTTGGTCCAACTTCAATGTACGACAGTAGTGTAGCAATGAAAAATTCAATTAGAAAAAGAATGAATTTTCAAGGTAAAAGAGCACAAGCATTCGGAGTAAATGCTCAAACAAATCAAATTAGTGGAGTAAATGGAGCACATTCTGATCATGTATTTTACATGAATTTATTTCCAAGAATGACATTACAACATAATACACATTAATAAATGAATAACAAATAAATAAATTTGCTATTTATTATGAATAATATAATATCAAGATATATTATAATGTTGAAATACGTTACTGAATTTTTAGGAACTTGTGCATTGTTGTTATCTATTTTGTTAACAGGTAACCCAATCGCAATTGGTGCTACTTTAGCAGGTATAGCTGCTGCCGGTGGTTCAATCAGTGGTGGACATTACAATCCTGTTGTATCCATTGTTATGTTAATGAAAGGTAAAGTTTCAAATAGTGATTTTATGGGCTACTTACTATCTCAGGTTTTAGGTGGATTGCTTGCGTTAGAGATTTCAAAAAGAATATAAATTATATTAATATCTAAATATAATTTATATGGTAAGAAGATCATCATGGAGAACAAGAAGAAGAAATAGAAGAAAAAGAGGTTCCGGATGGAGAGAAACTATGAAGGCTAGATATGAAAAAGCAAAAGCAGATGCAAGAGCGGCGATGGATAAAGGGAAAGCGCGTTTGGCAGAAGCAAGAATGAAAGCAAATGCGGCAGCAGAAAGAATGAAAGCAAAAGGACGAGAATATGCGGCAAGAGGCAAAGCTTATGCTGCTCAAAAAAGAGCGGAAATAAATGCTAGAGCACAGAGAATGAAAGGAACTTCTGCGTTTGACCAATTTAAAAAAGGAAGTGGAGAAGCAGGTGAAATGGGTAAAAATGCTGCCAAAAAAGCAGCTGAGACACCAAAAATGATAAATGAAAGTGTTATAAAACCCTTTAATCAAGCTATGAAAAATGCTGACGAAAAAGCAGTTGCTACCGGAGCAGCAGAAATGGCAGTAGATGAAAAGTCAGCAGCAGTAAATGTTACACCACCAGCACCAGAAGCACCAGCACCAACCGCACCAGCAGCAATGGTAGGTGGTCGTCGCAGAAGAAGAAGAAAAAGAAAAAGTAGAAAAAGTAAAAGAGGTGGTAAAAAGAAAAGACGTAGAACGAAAAGAAGAAAAAAGAAAAAAAGACGTAGAACGAAAAGAAGAAGATAAATTAATTTGTTAAATATTTAATAAATTAATTGATTATTTGTTTTTTTCCATTATACAATACAAAATGTAAATTAATAAAAAACCAAATCCGGTAGTATATGTATTTAAAACAGGTTTATTTGAAAGATTTAATCTATTAGCAAAACCTTCTGGTATATCACCCAAAGCCACATAATGTGTTCGTGTTGAATTTCTATAACCTAATGTTTTACCATCCCCTTTATAATAAGATGCTTTATGCTTTCTAGTAATTTTTTTACATAATGGTGTCGCATCTTGAGCAAAAGCGGTTAAAATACCTAAAGGATTCATTTCAGTAATATTTTCAATCATTCCTGGAACTAAACCTTTAAATGAACTTTTACCTCTTATAAAAGGAATGTCACCTTTAGTAGTATTATCAAAAAATAAATATCTATCTGCTTTTAAACCTGCTCTAGTTTTCCTCCAACATCTACCCTGATAACATTCCTGATCTCCGGGACATGCTCTTCTTGGATTACATGATCTTCCAGTTCGACTTGCTGGAGCACATTTACCGGCTGTTTTTAAAAAGAAAGTATTACCTAAAGGGCCACCTATTCTTGCTGGACCACTTCCGCTAGTAAGAATTTTTGAATAATTTATAAGTCCAGCTACATTATTAGCTAGAGCAGTGAAATTTCCAGCATCACTCATAGACATTTCACTAGGTGTTTTTATATGGTCTTGATATCTATATTCAGGTCCGGTAACATCTTGTTCCATGTTTTTTGCACCTGCTTTTAACTTTTGAAAAAAAGCTGCTGACATATTAATATATAAGGACAAAAAAAAATATATATATAAATATTAATATCATGAATAATATTAATTTAGATAACGACGAACCAGAATGTAGAATATGTTTTGACGATGTTCAAGATGATGAATTAATTAGTCCTTGTAGATGCAATGGTACAAGCAAATGGGTTCATCGAGGTTGTTTAAATAGATGGAGAGAATTTAATAGAGGAAGAGATGGTGAAAGGCAGTGTATGGAATGTAAAGAAGATTATGTTGTAAGAAGAAAATATCCTTATGAAAAAAAAAATTTATTCCGCAACCATATGTGTACTTTTACGATTTTAAATTATTTATTATCTTCTCTAATATCTATTATTTGGTTAATGGCTGCTTTGGCCGGAAATGATAGGAGTTCCTGGTTATTATATATATTAAATAATGGTAATCCAGAACCAAGAGAAGAAGAATGTGAATATTCATACCAAATACATAATATCACTTGTAGACAATCAAGAACAATGGCAGAATATATAGCAATTCCTAGTCAATCATATACATATGTAATTTTTCACGGTTATTTTTTATTAACAATGCATACTATTCTCTATACAATTTATTATTATTGGATTATATGCAAAAAAATAAAAAGGGTAAAAAGGTATATGTTTCTTAATAAAGGACCATTAATATTTTGGAATATATATTGTTTAAGATTTTTTTTACTATATTATATATCATCAAGGATATTTTTTGAACCATCTATATTTTTTGGATTATGTCACGTAAATATCTTTTTAGAACCCGGTTGTTTATATAGTTTTACAAGAAAACACGATGATATAATAAATTATATGAATTTTGGTGATAATGATGAAGAAATATTAAATTGGCATATTAATCCAACGGCACATTTAGAGTTTACTGAATTAG
>MDSY01042513.1_pt1 | contig 19515 bp, 16 predicted proteins | sample 811131 | NCBI WGS metagenome assembly MDSY01 (sample SAMN05326643, study PRJNA326480) | marine metagenome | isolation source: seawater | place: Atlantic Ocean: South West | collected 2010
AAATGCGCAGGAAAAAGAAGGTAAGTGGATAAATCACGACAGAACTGCAAAGAGAATAAAGTCAGAGGCAGATGAATTTTTTAGTCATATTGTTGATATGAAAACTCGAATTACTGAAGATCAAAGGATAGAAGATCCCGAACTTAATGACTTTAGAGTCATGGATAAAGGAGAAAAATTAGATCAAATTTTATTTAGTGCTGATGGCGAATCTGAAGAAGGAATCGGCTTTATTGAACAGATTATTAACTTTAGAGGTCACGTTATTCAAGTTTTTGGATCTCAATACCCACAGTATATTGAACTTGTTGAAGAAAGATTCTTTACAGGTGATTTCGAAAATAATATTACCAATAAAGATGGAGCAAGTCAGTCTTGGTTAGATTATCAATATAGTGGTATGCCTTTAATTACCTCTTTAGCGAAACTAACTATGATGCAAAATGACATCCGTGCTACTGAGGCAGATGTTTTGAATGCACTTCTAGGAAAAGAGTTAGAATTAGAATCAGGAGTAAATGAGGACAACTACATCTCTCTTATGACATCTCCAAAAGGAGCTTACTATCAAGGTGAAACTTTTGATGGAAGTGTTATTTTAGGAAGAAAAGGAGGAGCTCAAAATCCAAATTCTGTTAATTTAACAATTGATGGTACTCCCTTAAAAGAAGGTGAATACGAGCTTATTCCAGGTGGAGTTAAATTGAATGTTAAATCTGGTTCCCCTGGTGATCATGAGATTTTAGGTGATCTTGTTTTTTTACAAGAGGGAAAAGAATCTAAAATTTCGGTAAAACAATCATTTCCTGTAATTTCAAAACCAAATTCAGCGGTTATTTCTGCTGATAAAATGAACGTTGTATATCGTGCAATTCCTAATCCAATGACGATTTCTATACCAGGTATTGCAGACAACAAGATAAAGGCATCTGCTCCAGGTCTTAAAAGAATTAGAGGTTCTAAATACATGATGACTCCGGGAAAAGGAAAAGAAATTATTATTAGGGCCAGCGCTACTTTACCTGATGGAAATAATATTTCAACTTCAACTAAGTTTCGCATAAAAGATATTCCTGCCCCATCTACTTCATTAAGAGGACAGATAGGAAGGATTCCTTTAACTAAAACTGATCTTCAGAATACCAAAATTACAGGCGTATTGGTTGATTTTGATTTTGATATAAAATTAGAAACAACAGGTTTTAAATTTAAGGCTCCGGGTAAACCAACTATTAGTGTCAAAGGTAATAGGTTAGATGCAAGAGCAAAATCGGCTCTAAAATCTGCTAAAAAAGGACAAACAATTCAGATTTTTGATGTGAAAGTTAGAAATCCGAAGAGTCCTAAATATGTTTTTAAAAGAGTTGCTCCAATAAACGTAATAATTAGTTAACAATCATGAATACTCCGAATTGGCTTTTTGTTTTGCTACTATTATTTGTTGATTCTAGTATATTATTTGCACAAGCCAACCTTCTTAACGCAGTTATTCCTCAAGATGTTGGTAAGTTAAATGAACAACAAAGAATTTCTGTTGATCATGAAGCTTTGCCTTACGGATATGTTGATGATAGAGATATTATGTGGTCTAAGACGATTTGGGAGAAAATTGATTTAGACGAGAGAATTAACTACCCTTTCTATTATCCAGTTGAAGCAGTTGATCCAAATAGAAAATCTCTTTTTGATGTTTTAATAAATGATATTTTTAATGGAACTATAACTGAAGTTTACACTGATGGGTACTTTGTTGAAAAAGAAACTGTAGAAAATATAAAAGGAACTTTAAAATCTAGATCAATGAGCTCACTTGGAGTTGATAAATCAAACTCTGGGGATGAACTAGATGAGTCTGAAACATCGGAGGATTATTCAACCGTATTGGTGGAAGCTGATGGAGTTTCTCAGTATTTTATAAAAGGTACTTGGTTTTTTAACAAAAGATTAGGTGAGTTAAAATATCGATTATTGGGAATTGCTCCTGTTGGTACTGATGCATCTTCAAAGGGACAATATTTAATCGATGGAACGCCTGAAGATCAATGGGAGGTGAATCCATTTTTTTGGGTATGGTTCCCAAACGCAAGAGAATCTCTAAATAAACATGATATTTTTAACTCTAGAAATGCATCGCAACCTATCACTTTTGATTTAATGCTTAATGCAAGACGTTTTAATTCAATAATATATAAAGAGGAAAACCCTTACAATGACAGAGAAATCAAAGATTATATTTATGAAGATGCTCTTCGTCAGCTTTTAGAATCTGAAAGAATTAAAAATATTATTCGGGATTATGAACAAGACATGTGGAACAATTAGTGTAAATTAATTTTTTTAAGCGTCTCCTTTGTGAGACGCTTTTTTTTGGATAATACTTAATTCTTATTTATTGAGATCTCTAATTGTTGGATTTGGAATTGCAGGACTCTCTATAGCTCACCAATTACGAAGAAATAATATTTCTTTTGATGTAATTGATTCACCAGAAAACAGTTCCAGTCTTATTGCGGGAGGGGTAATGAATCCTACTATTTTAAAACGCTATAACATGTCATGGCAAGGAAAAGATTTTTTTGATTATGCTTTGCAATTCTACAAAGAAATATCAGATATTTTAAATTATGATGTATATAACGAAATAGCTATTAATAGAATTTTCTCAAGGTTAAATGAACACAATAAATGGTCTGAGGCATGTGACAAAAAATATTTGAATTATTTTTTAAAAAAGGATATAGTATTAGGAAAAATCAATGAAATATCAACACCCTATGGTTTTGGAACATTAAAAAATGTAAGCCGATTAAATTTTAAAAAAATAATTTTAAAATATCAGAATCTTTTAAAGGAAAAATTTAAGAGAGAAGTTTTTCAATACTCAAAATTAAAACTTAAGAATGATGAAGTTATTTATAAAGATAATTTATACGGTAATGTTATTTTTTGTGAAGGATATGGAATAAAACATAACCCTTTTTTTAATTATTTACCTATGATCGGTAACAAAGGAGAAATGCTTGTTATTAAGTCTTGCAAGCTTTCTCAGAATATAATATGGAAGTCTAAGTTTTTTATAGTTCCACTGGGTAAATGTCTTTTTTGGGTTGGAGCTACATTTAACCATATCGATAAAACAACTAAAAAATCATTATCTGCAAAAAATGATATTTTAGCCGATCTTTATAAAAACTTAAATATTCCTTTTGAAGTAATTAGTCATGATGCCCAAATCAGACCAACAGTATCCGATCGAAGACCATTAATTGGATCACATATTAAACATAAGAATCTATATGTTCTCAATGGTCTGGGTACTAGAGGTTCACTAATGGCACCAAGGGTATCAGAGCTTCTTTATAATTATATTTTTTTGGACAAAGCTTTGTCTACCTCAATAGATATTCGCAGATTTACACTCGATAAAAATTAGTATGAGTTATGCTTAGTGCTCAAAATATTGGAGTTTCCTTTGGTGGTTTTACTTTGTTTGATAATCTGAATTTTAGACTTGGTTATGGAGATCGAGTAGCATTGATTGGTAAAAATGGAGCAGGCAAGTCTACACTTTTAAAATTAATAGCCCAAGAGCAGTCTCCAACTAGTGGAAGTTTTGCAATTGAAAAAAATTGTAAAATAGGATATTTACCTCAAGATCTTGACTTTGATAATACGGTTAGCGTTTTAGAGGAGACCTATAAAGCTTTTGATGAAATCTTAGAAATTGAAAAAAAACAAAATTTTATAAATCAAGAGTTAGAAACTAGAACTGACTATGAAAGTGATGATTATTCAAATTTAATTATTGAATTAACAGAATCTACAACGAATTATGAATTATTAGGGGGTTACCACTATAAGGCTAAAACAGAAAGGATTCTATTAGGATTAGGCTTTAAAAGTATTGAATTTGATAAGCCAACACAAGAGTTTTCTGGAGGATGGAGAATGAGAATTGAATTAGCTAAGCTTTTGCTTAGAGAAAATGATATTTTATTATTAGATGAACCTACGAATCATTTAGATATTGATTCAATTATTTGGCTTGAACAATTTTTAATGAAGTATAAAGGTGCGGTTTTGTTGGTGTCTCATGATAGAATTTTTTTAGATAATGTAACTAATAGAACCATTGAAATTGTTCAGAAACAGATTTATGATTTTAAAAAATCTTATTCTTCATACCTTATTCTTCGTCAGGAGTTAATAGAACAGCAAAAATCAGCAAAAAAGAATCAAGATAAACAGATTCAAGATACCGAAAAGTTGATTGAACGTTTTAGAGCAAAAGCTTCTAAAGCAAGTATGGCCCAATCCTTAATTAAAAAGCTTGATAAAATAGACAGAATTGAAGTAGATCAGGAAGAAAGTCAAACTATGAGGTTGAACTTCCCATTAAGTAAACAGCCAGGTAAAGTGATTTTAGAAACAGAGAATGTCTCAAAGAATTATGGAGAAAAAATTGTTTTTAATAATGTTGATTTACTTATTGAGAGAGGATCTAAAATTGCATTTGTAGGTCAAAATGGACAGGGTAAGTCTACTTTAGCAAAATTAATAGTTGGAGAAATCAAATTTAAGGGAAATCTTAGTTTAGGTCACAATGTTGAAATAGGTTATTTTGCTCAAAATCAATCAGAATATTTAGACGGTCAGCTAACTGTTCTTGAAACAGTTCAAGAGGCAGCAACAGAAAAAAACAGGAGCTCAGTAAGGGATATTTTGGGAGCTTTTCTTTTTAGGGGTGATGATGTTGATAAAAAAGTAACTGTTTTGTCAGGAGGTGAACGTAATCGATTAGCTCTTTGTAAGTTACTTCTTCAGCCTTTTAATGTTTTAGTTATGGATGAGCCAACTAATCATCTTGATATAGCTTCGAAAGATATACTTAAACAAGCTTTGAAAAAATTCCAAGGAACTTTAATACTTGTTTCTCACGATAGAGATTTTCTAGATGAGTTGTGTGATCTTATTCTTGAATTTAAAGACCAAAAAGTAAAAATGCATTTAGGGGGAGTAAAATCATATTTAGAAGAGAAAAAAATTCAAAGCTTTACTGAAATTCCAAATAATAAGAAATCAGGAAATAAGTTATCTCAAAAAAGTGATAACGGAATTAATTATTCAAATCAAAAGAAAATTAATAGCTCAAAGAACAGAATTAATAAATTAGAAAATAAAATTGACATACTTGAAAAAAAAATTAAAGCTATTGATCTTGAGTTAGAAATTAATTATGAAGAAACTATAGCTTCTAATGATTTTTTTGATAAATATCATCTACAAAAGAAAGAACTTCAAAACAATATAGATGATTGGGAATTTGAACAAAAAAAACTTGAAAAAATAATCAAAAATAATGATTGAACATTTTTTTCAGTGTCCTCATTGCTGGGAGGAAATATCAATGTTGATAGACTCATCTTTATCTCAAGGGGAATATATAGAAGATTGTGAGGTTTGTTGTAATCCTATTTTAATTAATTTTTCTTTTCAATTAAATGAACTCACATCTTTTTCATCTTCATCCATTGAACAATAAAAATTGCATTTTAAAAGTATAAAATATTTTTTTTCATAAGTTCTGATATATATATATTTGCAACAGATTTTAAAAAATGAAATACTCTCAAATATTTTTAATCTTTCTTTCATTGAAAATATTTAGCCAAAATACAGAACCAATAAACTTTGATGGTTTAGTAAATTACGACGAATGGAGTAAATTTCCTTCTTATGATATTTCTTATGAGATTGATCCAGGGAATAATATTCTTCCCCCTCACAAAACTAGAGCATATGTTACCTATTCCAAAACTCACATGTATGTTGGTTTTAACGCTGAAGTCCCAAAAAATCAATTAAGAAGCGCCATTAGAAATAGAGATCAAATTTTTCAAGATGATAGAGTTGCTATGTGTATTGATACTTTTGGTGATGGAAGATATATGATATGTCTTGGAAGTAATGCTAATAACATTCAGTTTGATTTAAAATTTGCAACTGATGATATTGATACTTCTTATGATGTAAATTTTGAAAATAAAACCCAAATCACTGATAAAGGTTATGATGTAGAACTTAAAATACCTTTTTCTGCATACCAATTTAAAAATCAACCAGAATTGAATTGGAAAATTGCTTTTTTTCGAACTAGCTTTGCAAATGGAAAAGAAAGTCTAAGTCAGAATTATCCAATCGACAGGAACAACCCTTGTTTCGCATGTCAAGTGAGTAGTGAAATTCAATTTAAAAATATAAACCCAAAGCTTAGATTTAATTTAATACCATACGTCTATAGTGGACTCCAGGGAGAAAAAAATGAAAACTCTATAATTTACGGTAAACCTGAATTTGATATTGGATTAAGTGGGAGAGCCGATTTGAGTTATGCTACATCTATAGAGTATACAATTAACCCAGATTTTTCTCAAGTTGAAGCTGATGTTTCTCAAATTGATGTGAATGCCACCTTTGCTCTTTTTTATCCAGAACGCAGACCATTTTTCAATGAAGGTGCTGATTTAGTTAGTTCAGAACTTAGTACAGTTTATACTCGAATGATAAATCAACCTATTCTATCGACTAAACTAATTCATCAGGATGAAAAACAGAGAATTTATTGGTTAGCAGCTTATGATACTAAAACTGCTTATATAATAGGGGGAGAAAACCAATCATATAGTGGAGAAGGAAATGAAAATTTTTCAAATATTTTAAGATATCAAAGAAATTACGATAAAGGTTCAAATATTGGAGCATTAGTTACAAATAGAGTTTTAAAAGGGGGAGGGAGTGACCATACACTTGGACTATCTGGTCGTCATCAATTTTTTCAATCGTACACAATAAATTTTGAATTAAATAAAAGTATCACTGACGAGCCCAATAATAACTGGATTAAAGAAGAAGGTTTTATAAAAAATAGAACTTTAAAATTAGATGGTGAATCATACAGTGGAGATGCATTTCTTTTTAGCTTAAGAAGAACAACTGTGAATTGGGAATCATCTTTAGGATATGAACAATTATCTCCTTTATATAGAACTCCTTTGGGGTTTTCAATACAAAATGCTTCTAAAAATATTTATTTTAGTCAAAATTATATTTACTATGGAAATGATTTTATACAAAAAGCTACATTAGGAGCAGACTTAGAATGGCAATTCAATTTTGACGATCTTCAAAAAAATGGAGGAATTCAGATTGAAGCAGAATTAGTGATGAAGAAAAACTTAGAAACTAGGGCTGAATTTAATTATCAATTTAATAATGAATTTGAAGGATTTAATCCAAAAAACTTAAATGGATTTGGTTGGTTTTTAGGTTATAATCCATCGGAGATTGTAAGATTGGGATTTGCTTTTGGAATGGGAGATCAAATTGGATATAATTTAGATGAATTAGCCCTTGGAAATGAATTAAATTTTAGAACTTTTAATTCTTTCCAGCTTTCAGATAAGTTTAGGATTAGCCCAATTATGAGGTACAGTGAATTAAGAAGTAAAATTGATAATTCATTGTATTACAAGGGATATATTACTCGAATTAATTTTAATTATCAATTTAACAGAGACTTTTCATTTAGACTAATTACAGAATATGATGACTTTGATAAAACTTTTTTTTCTCAACCATTAATTAAATGGAATCCAAATCCTTTTACTTTATTTTATGTTGGAGGAAATATTGGTTATAGTAGACAGGATATTAATAAAAGTTTTACTTCCGAATCAGCTCAATTTTATTTAAAATTTCAGTATTTAATTGGTAATTAGTTTTTTAAACTATTTATATATCTTTCTGCATCTAACGCTGCCATGCATCCTGTTCCAGCTGCTGTTACAGCTTGTCGATACTCTTTATCTTGTACATCTCCAGAGGCAAAAACTCCAGGCATATTAGTTTTGGTGTTTTTTCCATCTGTAACTAGGTAACCCCCTTCATCCATATCTAATTGACCCTGAAAAATTTCTGTATTGGGTTTATGACCAATTGCTATAAAAAGTCCTGTTATTTTAATTTCTTCTTTTTTATTAGTTTGATTGTTCAGTATTCGAAGGCCCTCAACAACTTGATCACCAATCACTTCATCTATCTCAGAAAAATATCTAAGATCAATATTTTTCGTATTAGTAACCCTGTGTTGCATCGCTTTAGAAGCCTTCATCTCACCCTTTCTTACTAACATAGTTACTTTACTACAAATATTAGCCAAATACGTTGCTTCCTCTGCTGCAGTATCCCCTCCTCCAACAATCGCAACATCCTGACCTTTATAAAAAAAGCCATCACAAACTGCACAAGCTGATACCCCTCCTCCTCTTAGTCTTTGTTCACTTTCAATTCCAAGATATTTTGCTGTAGCTCCTGTACTTATAATAATAGTTTTAGCATGTAATTCTGTGTTATCGTCAACCCATGCTTTGTGAATTCCTCCCTCATTTGAAGCAAACTCTACTTTGGAAATATGCCCAATTCTAACTTCAGTTCCAAATCGTTCAGCTTGTTGTTGAAGTTGTACCATCATAGTTGGCCCATCTATTCCTTCGGGATATCCAGGAAAATTATCAACTTCAGTAGTTGTTGTCAATTGTCCTCCAGGCTCCATTCCTGTATACATTATTGGCTTAAGATCAGCTCTTGCAGCATATATTGCAGCTGTGTAGCCAGCAGGTCCACTTCCAATAATTAATGTTTCTATAATATCCATAAATATGTTTCAATTTGAATTGGGTTCAAATTTAAAATTTAATGGTTAACAAAATAAGTCTTTGTAATAAGTATTGCTTATGTGTTAATAAATTATTCTTTTACAATATTTAAAATTTCATAAATATAACTTGCCTGAATACTCAGCTTAGATCTATTTTTAGTGACTTTATAACTATCCCTTTTGTAGTGAAAAATACCATCTTCAGTAGTATTAAAATCTGTCGTATAAATTAAGCTTATTTTATTATTGTGATTTACTTCAGTTCCAATTAGTAAATAAGAAGTTATATCAAAGTAAAAATTCCAAGTATCAGTCCCGTCAGGATAGCTTACTTTTAATGAGAAAACTTTTTTTTTATTAGGTAATCTAGTGATACCCATATATTTTATTATTGTTCCGGAATCTTTCAACTTCATGGGTTGCCAAAAAACATAAAAGGCACCATCAATTAAAGACTTTGCTTTATTGATTGATTCTAAATCATTCACTGGTCTTTCGTTTTCAGTTATTTCAGTAATAATGCCATTTGATTTAATAAATTTATTCTTTGATTCCATTACAGTTTCATATGGATCAAACTGATGAGTTATCTTTTGCTTATCTTCTTTTTTGATGGTACCTGATTCATCATAAGTGTAAGTTGTTTTAAAATATTTAATTCTTTGTATTTTGTTTAAGTTCTCTCCTCCATGAGCATCTAATGATTTTAGAAGAATTTCATTAACTTTTTTATTTTGGGATAATACACTATTTAAAAAAAATATACTTAATAATAAAACCAATTTAAGATCAAATTGTATTTTCATTGTAATTTTTAAAATTTATTAATAAAAAGATGATTAGATATTTAGTTATATTTTTTGCGAGTATTTTTTTTTCACCAAAATTAATTGCCCAAAATATCTTGAAAGAACAAGATAAGAATTCTATTATAAGTGTTTTAGAAAAACAAGAAATGGATTGGAACAGTGGTGATATCATCGCTTTTATGCAAGGGTATATTAAATCTGACGAATTAGTTTTTAATGGGTCTAATGGACCTTTTTACGGATGGAAATCAGTAAAAGATAGGTATTTAAATTCCTATCCAACAAAACAAAAAATGGGAAAACTAAATTTTAAAATTCTAAAGATCTCCTCTGTGACTGAAAATGTTGCTCAGGTATTAGGAAAGTACTTTTTAAATTACCCAGACAAACAACTAAGTGGATATTTTTCTTTAATATGGCTAAAAACTAAAAATGGTTGGTTAATTTTGAGTGATCATACTTCTAGTAGTAATTAACTATGTTTACAAAACAACGACTAGGACTTATATTAGGTCCATTTTTCTTTATTTTAATTCAATTTATACCTTTTACTGATCTAAGTATAGAGGGCAGAAATGTTCTAGCAACCACATCATGGATGGCAATTTGGTGGATATTGGAGTCTATACCAATTGCTGTAACAGCTTTACTCCCAATTGTTTTATTTCCTGTAACTAATGCTGTTTCTATTTCAAATACTACAGCTGCATACGGACATAAATATGTGTTTTTATACTTAGGAGGTTTTCTTATTGCTATAGCTATTGAACGATGGAATCTTCACAAAAGAATAGCTTTAAATATCATTTCCGCAATAGGAACAAAAATTAATCTAATAATTTTAGGTTTCATGATTGCTACTGCTTTTTTATCTATGTGGATATCAAACACAGCTACATCAGTAATGATGCTTCCAATTGCACTTGCAATTATCAAACAGCTTGAAGATAACCCCTCAACCTTAGTTGATGAAAATAAACAATTTGGAAAAGCTTTATTACTTTCAATTGCCTACAGCGCCTCTATAGGTGGAGTCGCAACTATCATTGGAACTCCTCCAAACCTTGTCCTGGCTGGTGTAGTCGAATCAAATTTTGGATATGAAATATCTTTTTTTAAATGGTTTATTTTTGGTTTTCCTATTTCTATAATTATGCTATTTATATGTTGGAAATATTTAACTAAGAAAGCTTTTAAATTTGAGCAAAATGAATTTCCAGGAGGAAAAAAAGAAATCATTCGTTTAAAAAATAACTTGGGTAAAATGTCAATTGAAGAAAAAAGAATTGGTGTAATTTTTTTCATAACAGCTATTTGTTGGATTTCAAGATCATTTTTACTAGAAAAATTTATTCCTGGAATTGATGATACAATTATTGCAATAACCTTTGGATTAGTGTTATTTGTTATACCCTCTGGGGATAATACAAGAGCACTAATTACATGGAATGAGGCAGTTAAGCTTCCCTGGGGGGTTATAATTTTATTTGGTGGAGGAATGGCTTTAGCTAAGGGGTTTGTAGATACAGGTCTTGCAATATGGATAGGAAGTAAATTAACAATACTCAAAGACTTACCTGTTATCATTCTTATTTTATGCTTAGTGACTGCAGTTAATTTTCTAACTGAAATAACTTCTAATCTCGCAACCACAGCAATGTTACTACCTGTTTTAGCTACTATGAGCTTAAACATAGATATTCATCCATTTGTTTTAATGGTTGGTGCAACTGTAGCTGCCTCATGTGCTTTTATGCTTCCAGTTGCAACCCCCCCTAATGCGGTTGTATTTGGAGCAGGCTATTTAAGAATTCCAGATATGGTAAATAAAGGGTTTTGGTTGAATATTATTTCTATAATAATAATTACTCTAATGGTCTATTTTGTTCTTCCTGTCTTTTGGGATATTTCGTTAACAGAATCTTTTCTAGAATATAAAAATTAAAAAATAATTCTTCCCGGGTTTAAAATATTCTTAGGATCAAACATTGTTTTAATCTTTTCCATTAATTTGATTTCTTCTTTAGATCTACTGGTTTGAAGATACTCTTTTTTATGTAATCCGATTCCGTGTTCAGCAGATAAAGATCCTTTGTATTTTTTTAAAGGAGAATAAACAATAGAATTAATCTTATCAATTATTAAAGGATCATCGATATCTCTTCCAATAATAAAATGAATATTCCCATCAGCAACATGACCAAAAGGAAAAATTGTTTTGACTTCTGAAATACTTTCAAGTTTTATAATTATCGAATTTATAATTTTACCAATTAGAGAAATTGGAATACTAATATCAAAATGTTGATCAAATTTAGCTTTAGATGCCAATATTGCAACATCTTCTCGGATTTGCCATATTTGTTGAAGTTCTTTTTCTGTTTTTGCCATTACTGCATCTTCAATTATATTTTTTTCTAATGATTTTTCAATATGAAATTCAAGTAAAGTGTAATCTTCTTTTGGCTGACTTCCTAGACTTTCAACAAAAACGTAATATTCATATTTGTCTGGCAAAGGCTTAACTAACTCTTTTGAATCTGTCATAGCTACGTATGTTCTTTTCCAAATAAGTTCAAAGCCACTTAGACTTCCACTTAATTCAGATTCAAGATACTTGAGAAGTTTAACCACGTTTTTATATGAATTTAAAGCAACAAATGCAGAGGATCTGCTTTTTGGGGCCTCTTGAAGTCTTAGAACAACTTTTGTCACAATTCCTAATGTTCCTTCGCTACCAATAAAAAGTTGTTTCAAATCATACCCTGAGTTATCTTTTATTATCTTTTTTAAAGAAGATATAATCGTACCATCAGGTAAAACAGCTTCTAACCCTAAAACCATTTGTCTAGTCATTCCATATCGAAAAACTCTTAGCCCACCTGCATTTGAAGAAACTGCACCTCCAATTTGCGCTGATCCTTTGGCACCAAAATTTAATGGTAATAACAACTCTTTTTCAGCGGCAGCATTAATTAGATTTTCAATAATAGCTCCAGATTGAGCAGTTATAGTTTTACTCTGAGAGTCAATTTCTTCAATTAGATTCATTTTTTCTAATGAAATGACTAATTGATTTTTTTTTGTCTCTGTACCTCCTACAAGGTTAGTGAGACCTCCGTGAATTATTATTTGTTGGTCATATTTATCACAAAGCTTAACTACCTGGCTAACTTCTTTTGTTGTTTTGGGAAGCACAACTGCGATAGCTTGAAGCGGCTCATCTGTTTTCCAAATATGAGAAAATCTAGTTGAGACTTCATCATTTATAAGAAGCTGGTTTTTTTTTAAAATAGACTTTAAATCTTCAATTAGGTTTTTGGTATCCATTTTATTTTAAATATATTATCATCTACTAATATATTTATTAAATTTGCAACGAAATATTTGATTTGAAGAAAAATAACAATTTTATCAAAATTATTACCTCCTGGATTCTGCTATTGATTTTTATGGCACCAACTGGTATTCGTTTGATTGAATTATCTCAAAATCATGAACATAGTTCTTGTACTGAAAATTCGATTCATTTTCATCAGAAGCATGATACATGTGTGTTATGTGACTTTAGTTTTTCAAATTTTGAATTAAAAACAGTCAATAAGTCTTATGTCCTAAAAGAATTCATGTATAACCGTGATCAACTACTTCACAATGAAATTCTTTTTGTAACAAATATTTTAAGTTTTGATTTAAGGGGCCCCCCTTTTAACGTATAAGTAACTTTATTAAATCAATTTTTTGTGCTCCAATTTTTCTTGGACTTGCACTTTATTCCAATAACCATATTAATAATTTAAATATATAATCATGAAAATAAATAAATTTATACCAATTTTACTGATACTTTTAATATCAGTTACATCTTGTTCAAAAGATGACGATAATGTTGTGATAGAAGCTGTTAACGAGGAAGAAGTAATAACTACAATGGAAGTAACTCTTACTTATGGAACATCAGTTATTACTCTAAAAACTCAGGATCTCGACGGAGATGGTCCAAACACTCCTGTTGTAACTGTTTCTGGAAATCTAGCAGCAGGAACTACATATTCTGGTGCTATTAAAGTCCTTAATGAGCTTGAATCACCAGCTGAAGATATTACTGAAGAAGTTGAAGAAGAAGATTTAGATCATCAGTTTTTCTTCACTGCAGCAAGTGGGCTTGATGTAACAACTGAATATTCTAATTTAGATTCAGCAGGAAATAATTTGGGAACTCACTTCACTCTTACTACTGGATTAGCAAGCAGTGGAGATCTTACCTTTACATTAAGGCATGAACCAACAAAACCAAACACTGGTTTAGCAAGTGCTGGAGGGGAAACAGATATAGAAGCTACTTTCAATATTACAATTGAATAATTAATCTTTTATAAATGTAAATTGAGGATAATACTTTTATTATCCTCAATTTACATTACTTTACTAATACGTTAAATTTTAATCAAGCTTTTATGTCTAGATTGTTACTTACAGTAACACTAGTTATAACTAGCTCTTTTTGTCTTTTTTCTCAGAATTGTTTTAATGAGTTTTCTGGAAAAGTTATCGATTTACACGATGGTAAGCCGCTAAAAGATGCTATTATATACAGTGAACAACTAAATAGAGAAATCACAACTGACTTATCGGGATCATTTAGTATTTCAAATCTATGCGACAAGTTTTATGTTTTTGAAATATCTCATCCTAATTGTAAAACAAAGATAGAGACTATAAAAGTTTCTAAAAATATTAATAAAATATTTAGATTAGAGCATCATATAGAAGAATTAAATGAGATTATTATATTTGGAAACTCCTTTATTGAAAAGTCTAAAACCTTGGCTGAAAATAAAATTTCAAGTAAAATTTTAGAAAAAAACATTAGCTCTCCATTAGGTGATATTTTAAGTAATTTATCAGGAGTATCATCATTTAAAACTGGAAACTCTGTAGTTAAACCAATTATTAACGGACTCCATAGTAGTCGTGTTGTTATTATTAACAATGGTGTAAGAATGGAAGATCAAGAGTGGGGAGAAGAACATTCACCGAACATAGATGTTAATTCGTTAGATAAAATTACGCTTATTAAAGGAGCAGGAGCTTTACAATACTCTGGAAATGCCCTTGGCGGAGTAATAGTTGCAGAAACATCAAATTTTCAAATAAAGGATAGCTTGTATGGTAAAGTTCTAGTCAAAGGTGAAACAAATGGAAGAGGATTAACCACAACCTCCAATTTGATTAAGACTAATAAAAATGGATTATATTATTCTATTCAGTCTACTTTTAAGCAATTTGGAGATTTCGAATCACCAAATTATATATTGAGTAACACGGGAGTTAAAGAACAAAATGCTTCGTTTAGATTTGGTCTTAATCGGTTTAAATATGGATTAGAATTATATTTTTCCATATTCGATAATGAACTAGGAATTTTGAGAGCTTCACATTTAGGAGGGGCTCAGGATCAAATTAGAGCCATTAACAGTGAAATTCCACTTATAGTCAATGATTTTTCCTATGAAATTAATGCTCCCAAACAAGATATTAATCACCAAACCTTTAGAATTAAAGCGTTTAATAAATTTGAAAGTTTAGGTAAACTAAGTGTTCAATATGATTATCAGCAAAACAATCGATTAGAATTTGACATAAGAAGGGGAGATGATAAGTTTAAACCTTCAATTGATTTGGAACTCAAAACTCATAGTATTAAGATAGATTTAAACTCTAAAACTTCAAATTTATTAAACATTAAATCAGGAGTAATTGGAAGATATCAAAATAATTTTCCAGATCCAAAAACAGGAGTTAGAAGAATTATACCTGATTATGATAAATATGATTTAGGAATTTATTCAGTTTTTGATTTAAAAATTAACAATAATTTTCTTCTAGAATTTGGAGGTCGATTTGATTTTTCATCTTTAAATGTGTCAAAATATTACAGAACATCATTTTGGAAATCACGAAATTATCAAGAACTGTTTTCTTCTCTTATAATAGACGAAGTTAGAAGTCAGACACTTATAAAAACAAAAATGAATTTTAGAAATTTTTCTACAACATTTGGTTCAAGATATAATTTTGACGAAAATCAATTCGTGACTTTTAACTATTCAATTGCATCAAGAATGCCAAATCCCTCTGAACTTTTCAGTGAAGGACTTCATCATTCATCAGCCCGAATTGAATTAGGTGATTTAAGATTTGATTCAGAGACAGGGCATAAAATAACTTTGAATTATATATTTCAAAATAAGAAAATGAATCTATCGATAAACCCTTATATTAATTCAATTAATGATTTTATCTTAATTGAACCAACCAGTGTGCAAAAAACTATAAGAGGTAATTTTCAAGTTTGGGAGTATAGACAAACTAATGCACAAATATTAGGTTTAGATATTGACGTATCAGTAGTTTTAAATAAAAATTTTTATTTAGATAATCAATTATCAATTTTAAAAGGTCGTGATCTTAAAAGAAATCAATCGCTCATAAGTATGCCTCCGGTAAATATAAATAATGAAGTAGTTTATCAAAATGAAAAAGCTAATAACTTAACAATATCATTAAAGAGTGAATATGTTTTTCGACAAAATGATTTTCCTAATAATAACTTTGATGTATTTATTGCATTATCAGAAACTACAGAAACACTTGATCTTAGTACTCCTCCAGATGCATATCATTTATTTAACTTTAACTCAACCATAGATCTTATAACCAAACAAAACTATAGCCTATCCCTTTCTCTAGGCATAAGGAATTTACTAAACAAAAATTATCGAAATTACCTAAATCGTTTAAGATATTATTCTCACGATTTGGGTAGAGGTATTATTTTTGGTGCTAATTATAAATTTTAATTATTGATTCTAAATCTAGACACTCCATGTTATATTTCAAATCTTTATATTTTCGATATCTATTTATTAATATTATTAACCTAATTATATTTTTATTATGTCTAATTGCTTCAGGTCAAAATAATCTTGTGAGCCATGATCATTGGGTGACTCCAAGTAAAAATCCTGATCGTATTATCTTAACTTTCCATGGAGATCCAGCTAAATCTAGAGCAGTTACGTGGAGAACAGACAATAGTATTAAAAAAGGATTTGCACAAATAGCATTGGCAACTGAAAATTCTAATTTTAAATTAAATTTATCAAATCATGAAGCTCATACTGAATCTCTAGACCTAACGCAATACATTGAGAATAAGTCACATATTGTAAATTATCATAGTGTAATATTCAAAAATCTAAAATCAGATAAAATTTATGCATACAGGGTTGGAGATGGAACTAATTATTGGTCAGAATGGATACAATTTAGAACTGCTAAAAAAAAGGATGCTATAACTAAATTTGTTTATTTTGGTGATGCACAAAATAGTGTCCTTTCAGATTGGTCAAGAGTTGTGCGCATGGCATATCAAACAGCACCTGACGCATCATTTGTTATTCATGCTGGGGATCTAATAAATGATGCTCATTACGATAACGAGTGGGCAGAGTGGTATAAAGCTGGAGGGTTTATTCATAGTCAATGGACTGCAATTCCTGTTTTAGGAAATCATGAATTTCGACCATTATCCGATAAAGACGGCGATAAAAAACTTTCAATCCAATGGCAACCTCAGTTTACACTTCCAGTTGAGGATAAGCTTAGTAAAAAATTACATGAAACAGTATACACAGTCGATTATCAAGATTTAAGGATCATAGTTTTAAACTCAAATTACAATCTAAGAGAACAAACAAATTATATTGAAGAAAAGTTGAAAACATCAAAAGCTAAGTGGAATATAGTTACTTGTCACCATTCTGTATTTTCACCAGCTAAAGGTAGAGATTTTGAGTATGGACGAAAGATTTGGAAACCATTATTTGATAAATATAATGTAGACCTAGTACTTAACGGTCATGATCACACCTATGCTCGAGGTCATGTTCCTGAGCTATATGAAATTAATAAAGAGTCAGATGAAATTAAAACTATTTATGTAACCTCTGTAAGCGGTCCCAAGCACTACAAGATAGACCTTCAAGGAATGAAAGATTATAATAAACAGGGTTATCAATTAGATAAGGCAGCACAATATATTCAGTTTTTTCAAGTCATCACAGTTGATCAAAACAAATTAACATATGTTGCATACACTGCAACTGGAGATGAATATGACAGAGCAATAATTATAAAAAACTTTGATACTGGAAAAAAGAAATTCTTACGCAAAAAGGATATACTCAAGGATTAATAAAATATTAATTTATTTATATGATTATAACAAAGAACATAACTAAAAAATATGCCAATTTCACTGCAATAGAAAACCTTTCCTTAAAAGTAAAAGAAGGAGAAATATTATGTTTGTTGGGTGCAAATGGTGCAGGAAAATCTAAAATCATTAATATTTAATTAAATTTTATCATTCTTAATTTAATAAGCTCAATTTTTATTGGACTTTATTTTTTGAAACAGAATTTATAAACTAAGTTTAATTACTAATATTGGTTAACATAGAACATATATTAGTTCTCTTTTGATATGTTGAATTATGATTTTTTTAATCAAAGATTAAGACTAATTTTAAATGAAAAAATATATTTTACTGAGTTTATTTATTTCTTTTTCATGCAGTAAGAAGGAAAACTCTCAAGAACAAAATATTATTGATTGTTCAGAAGGTTATTCAACTTCTGAAGTATTAGTTAATATTAATGAAGAAATCTTCAATGATGATCCATCAATTAATAATTACAGTAGATATTCCTGGTCATCTGACGGGTCTGACAGAATTTTAAATGGAAATGGTATTCCAAATCATAACGTTGGAATATTTCCAAACTCAGGTAATCCTAACACCATAAGTGAACAAACGGTTAATGAGAGATTTACACTTTGCCCAATAATAGTATTTGAAAGTGGAATGGAATTTGGTGGTCCTGCTAGGGCAATTGCTTATGCTTTGAATAGTGTCAAATTTGATCCTGCAACGGCAGGGAGGTGTAATGATCAAGGAGTATGTAGTTTAGCACGAGGTCAAGGAAATTGGAGTATTGAAGCATTAGGACATGACACTTTTGATTTTGGGGATGATATAAATCATGCACATGTTCAACCTACAGGTGAATATCATTACCATGGCATGCCTGAACTACTTTTAGAGTTTTTAGGTGATAACCAAGGTATTACTATAGTGGGTTGGGCGTCAGATGGTTTTCCTATTTATGCAAGGTATGGTTATTCAAATGCTGAAGATTCTTCTAGTCAAGTTTTAGTTCTAAAACCAAGCTATAGGTTAAAGTCAGAACCTGACGCAAGTAGACCAGCGATTTTGACCAGTTTAGTTGGAGGTCCTGGACAAGAACAGACTAATCCAAATACTGCTATTCCAATGGGGATATTTACTCAAGATTATGAATATGTGGAAGGGCTTGGAGATTTAGATCAATGTAATGGACGCTATGGTGTAACACCAGAATTTCCTGAAGGTATCTATTACTATGTAGTTACAGATGATTTCCCTTTTTTTACAAGATGTTTAAAGGGTGATATTTAAGTAATTAAAAAATGATAACACTATAATAGTATAACCATTTTATTGTTTTAGTAGATAACTCTATCGAAATATCGAACATTTATTTTACGCCAAGAGATTTTGAATTAACAAACTATTTAATCGGGAAACTTGTGTCCAAAGATTATTTTTAAAAAACTATTTTTGATAGAATTAATTTAAAAAAATCAATGAACAATAAAACAACTTTTTTAATTGGAATCATAGGAGTTAGTCTTTTTGTTGTTTCCACTGTTTTAGGTGGTTTTTTAATTGAAAATTATAATATGGCAAGTCAATTAATAAGTGAATCATATGCAATTGACACCGAATACGGAATAATTTTAAGAATATTTGGTTACATCCCAAGCGGTATTCTGATTACCTTATTTTGCTTTCTTGGAGTTAAATATTTTCAACCTTCCATA
>MDSY01135963.1_pt1 | contig 19512 bp, 21 predicted proteins | sample 811131 | NCBI WGS metagenome assembly MDSY01 (sample SAMN05326643, study PRJNA326480) | marine metagenome | isolation source: seawater | place: Atlantic Ocean: South West | collected 2010
GGAGAAAAGGTTCCATTTCTAGAAAAAAGCGTTCTACCTCATAACTATCCCGGTGACCCACTAATAGGCTATGCTCTTCTCGCCATCATTATTGGTTTCTTAACGATCTTTCTTCTAGAAAAAATTGCCACTAAAAAAAATCCGTCGTAAAAATGTACGAGAAACGTTCTTTTTCTAATAAGCTTTGGCTCATATTAAAAGGACTGTCAATGGGAGCTGCTAACAAAGTTCCAGGTGTTTCTGGTGGAGTTGTTGCCTTTGTTGCAGGGTTTTATGAAGAGTTTATTTATTCGCTTCAAAAGATTAACAGAAAAGCACTAGCATTGCTTCTTAATGGGAGATTTCGCACTTTCTACAACTATATCAATGGTGGCTTCTTGGGATTGCTTTTTCTAGGAATGATAATCAGTTATTTTAGTGTTTCAAAGTTATTAGATTTTCTTATAGTGCATTATGAGCTATATGTTTGGAGTGGATTCTTCGGCATGATTATAGGCTCTATATTTTTTATTGCCAAAGATTTTGGTCATTGGAATAAAAATAGCGTCGCCTACCTCCTGATAGGCATTATAGCCGGTGTAAGCATAAGTTTCTTGGAACCAGCTACTGAAAACAGCAACTTACTATTTGTGTTTTTTTGTGGAATTATTGGCGTTTCTGGAATGACACTTCCAGGCTTGTCTGGATCTTTTATTCTAATCATTTTAGGAAACTATGTATTGCTTTTAGTAGATGCCGTAAATGCGCTCTACGATACATTTTCGGATATAATTAGAGCAGATTTTAGTTTCATCGACAATCAGGGGCGAATAGAGTTGCTAAAAGTATTGGTAGTCTTTTCGTTTGGATCTCTTGTTGGATTAATATCCCTCTCACATATATTGGCTTTCGTTTTAAAGAATTACAAAAAAGCGACCTATGCAGTCATTATTGGTTTTATAGCTGGCTCATTAGGTGTGGTATGGCCCTGGAAAGTTAAATTAATAAAATACGATGCAGTTGGAAATCAAATGTTAGACCTAAAAGGAAGAGAAATAATTATTGGATATGATAGATATTTCCCTTCAGAACTTTCTTACGAAACAGTTATTGCTATTTTATTTATTTTAGCGGGCATAATTGCAGTACTTAGCTTAGATTGGTACCATAAAATGCAGTCAAGTAAACATGGATAAATACGGACTTATTGGAAAGAATATCGGGTTTTCATTTTCGAAGACTTTCTTCACAGCAAAATTTTTACAAGAAAAAAGGTCCGACACTTATGTCAACTTCGATATAAACACCATCGATAAGTTAAGAGCTATTGTAAAAGAAAATAGCAATCTAAGAGGATTAAACATAACAATTCCATTTAAGGAAAGTGTTATCCCTTTGCTCGACCGGATAGACAAAGAAGCAAAAAAAATTGGCGCAGTCAATACTGTGAAAATTAATCGAAATGGAAAACTGGTGGGGTATAACACAGACCATTATGGGTTTGCTAAATCGTTGGCAGATTTTTTACCGATGAGAGAAAAAACGGCGCTTATTCTAGGGACCGGTGGAGCGGCAAAAGCTATCGCATATGTCCTAGACACAATGGACTTTGATTATCGCTATGTATCGAGAACAAAACACAAGACAAATCTAACATACACGGAGCTCAATAACACTATCATATCTAGATACTTTCTAATTGTCAATTGCACCCCACTCGGAACTTTTCCCAAGACTGAGGAATTTCCCGATATTCCTTACGAATTTCTCACTCACGATCACGTTCTTTTCGATTTAATTTACAATCCTCGCGAAACAGAATTTCTAAAAATGGGACATGCAAAAGGAGCCAGAGTAACTAATGGTCTGAAAATGCTTGCATACCAGGCTAAAAAAGCCTGGCATATCTGGAAATCATAATTTTTAACTCAAAATACACGATCGTGCGTTTAAAGAGCAGGGTTGCTTTTCTATGTGCAGAGTTGTTAGTATCTTGACCGCAAATCAAGATGAACCATAACATTGAAATAAATGTCAGACGAAAAATCAGAAAAGCCAGAAATCACAGACAGTATTCCATCGAAATTAGTGTCTGCAAAAATTGAAGAGAAAGAAAAAATCTCCAATATTGGAACACACCCAGATGAATTGCTCGCTGAAAGTGATTTAACAAAACCAGCTGAAAATCAACTAGAGGATAGTGAAACGATTGATGAAACTGCAGAACTAGCCACTCTTAATCTCTCAGAATCAGTGAAAATTGATAATGAGGAAGAAGAAATCGAAGAAATAAATTCATCAGATGATGAAGCCCAAGAAGAAGAAAAAGAGGAAGATGTAGCTTTAAAAGCGCAAAAAAACTACCACGACCTTTCCCCAACAGAACTTATATCGGCCTTGGAAAACATTTTGAAATCGCGTGCAATTCAAGAGATAAAACACGATGTTGAAGAGATTAAATCTGAGTTTAATGCGCAATTTCAAACAGAATCAGAACACAAAAAAAGTGAGTTTCTAGCAAGTGGGGGGAACATAATAGATTTTCATTATTCCAATCCAGATAAAAAAGTATTCAACACCCTTTTATTTGATTACAAAGAAAAAAGAAATAAATACTACCAGACACTCAAAAAAGATTTACAGGCAAATTTTACGCGGCGCAACGAACTCATTGAAGAACTAAAAGGACTCCTCAATGCGGAAGAAAATATAAATACCACTTACAAGCATTTCAAAGAGATTCAAGAAAACTGGAGACTCGCGGGTGCAATTCCCCGGGATAAATACAATACACTCTGGAATACGTATCATCATCATGTTGAGAATTTTTATGATTTTTTACACTTAAATCGAGAGTTTCGCGACCTGGACTTTAAACACAACCTAGAACAAAAATTAAAGTTAATAAACAGAGTTGAGGAACTTTCTCAAGAAAAAAACATAAATAAAGCCTTCCGTGAGTTGCAAATGCTCCACAAAATGTGGAAAGAAGAAATAGGACCTGTTGCCAAAAAATATCGAGACGAAGTTTGGGATAAGTTTAGCGAAGCGACCAAGGTAATTCATGACAAACGAATGGATAGTTTGAAAGAGCTAGAGGCGTCTTTCCTTAAAAACTATGAACAAAAAATAGAGGTAATTGCTGAGATTAACAAGGAGGTTGCAATACCAAAAAAAAGTCATAAGGCTTGGCAGAATGGGATGAAGTCTATTCAAACCCTAAGAGACAAATACTTTGAAATTGGAAAAGTTCCTAGGTCAAAAAATAAGGGGATTTGGAATGAATTTAAAGCAGCGACCCGAAATTTCAATCACGAAAAAAATAGCTTCTATAAAGATCAGAAAAAAGAACAATTTGAAAACCTGGAAAAGAAAAGAGCGCTCATAAAACTAGCGGAAGAAAATAAAGGTAGTGAAGATTTCGCAGTGGCAACTTCATTGATGAAAAAAATCCAATCAGACTGGCGAACTATTGGTCATGTTCCTAGAAAGGATAGTGATAAGATATGGAAACAGTTTAAAGAGGCTTGTAACTTTTATTTCGACAGGATTCACGCTCAAAAAAATGAGGCAAACAAAGAGGAGGTGGAACACTATCAAGCTAAAGAAGCATTTCTTGAAACCTTTAAAACCTTTATTTTTAGTGGAGATGACAAAGCTGATATTTCTAGTTTAAAAGAAAAAATAACACAGTGGAAACAAATAGGTCGGGTTCCCTATAACAAAAGGAATATCGAACAAGATTTTAATAAAGCGCTCGACGGCGCATTTGCAAAACTTAACCTTGATAAAAAAGAGCTGGAACTCATCAAGTTTGAAAACAAACTTCTCACAATGGTTTCTGGAGAAGACGATCGTAAGTTGCAGAACGAACAAATTTATACTTCTAAAAAAATTGACGAAAGCAAAAACGAAATTCGCCAATTAGAAAACAACTTAGGGTTTTTTAAGCATGTCGACAAAAACAACCCTATGGTTCAGGATGTATACGCAAAAATAGCAAACCACAAAGAACAACTTGACCTTTGGAATGCCAAGATGTCTAAAATACGTGCTGCACGACAGTAGTATTATTAGTAGTAGTATAAATTATGATGCAATGCCCGCTTTGTTCAAATACATTCTTAATTGAATTTGAAAATATAGCGGGCATTCTTTATTTAGAGTGTATCACTTGCAAGTCTGTCTTCAAGCATTCTTCCAATTTTCCTACTCCGGAAGCCGAAAAAGCACGCTACCTCCTGCACAATAACGACATCAACAATAAAGGCTATAAATCTTTTGTCCAGCCAATTGTGCAGGAAATTTTAAGATCCCAACCAAAAACTGCAGTTGGATTAGATTTCGGCGCTGGCACCGGTCCCGTAATTTCTCAAATATTGAAAGAGAAAGGGTATGTGATATACTTATACGACCCGTTTTTTTTCAATGAAAAAGAAGCGCTAAATAAGACCTATGATTTTATCATTTGTTGCGAGGTTATTGAGCATTTTCATGCTCCTCATAACGAATTTACTTTGCTCAAGAAGCTATTAAAACCTGGGGGAAGTATATTTTGCATGACCCATTTACTTCCTAAAAAAGATGATTTTAAAAATTGGTACTACAAAAATGACCCAACACATGTTATTTTTTACTCAAAAGAAACTGTCCAGTGGATTAAATCTAATTTTCTTTTTTCACAAGTCAAGATTGAAGACAGATTAATTGTTTTCAAAACCGTTTAATGTCACACTTTTTTTGCTTCCTCCCAAAAAATATCCATTTCTGCTAATGTCATTTCTTTAAGTGATTTGCCAACCTCCCTCGCCTTCCCTTCAATATACTGAAACCGCTTTATAAACTTTTTGTTAGTGCGCTCGAGCGCATTTTCTGGATTCACATTTAAGAAACGAGCGTAATTGATCATAGAAAATAGTACATCGCCAAATTCAGCTTCTATCTTATCCTTATTAGCTGCAGTAACTTCTTGTTGGAGTTCATCCAATTCTTCCTTTACCTTTTCAAAAACTTGCTGCGGCTCTTCCCAATCAAACCCCACCCCCGCAACCTTGTCCTGAATGCGGTTTGCTTTTACCAAAGCAGGAAGTGACTTTGGAACTCCCTCTAAAACACTACTCCTTCCTTCTTTTAACTTTAGGTTTTCCCAATTCCTCTTTACCTCTTCCTCATCTGCCACTTCGACATCACCATAAATATGCGGGTGTCTGTCGATCAATTTTTTACAGATCGCATTGCAAACATCTGCAATATCAAAATCATTCGTTTCACTGCCTATTTTAGCGTAAAACACAAGGTGTAGCAGTACATCTCCAAGCTCATTTTTAACCTCTTCCAAATCATTGTCTAAAATAGCATCACCTAACTCATATGTCTCTTCTATCGTTAAATGTCGCAGGCTCTCCATGGTTTGCTTTCTATCCCACGGGCATTCGTCCCTGAGTTTATCCATAATGGTCAACAATTGATCGAAGGCTTTTAATTGGTTCTCTCTGGAAGAATTCATAGTTTAGAGTTAAGTTACAAACAAAGCTACGGTATTTCTGTTTTTCAATAGGCATCCTTATTAAAAAAAGGAAACCCACTAAGATATTTGTGAATACTGAACATAAAAAAACCGCGGTATTTTTGAATACAGCGGTTTTTCTATTTGGGGAAATCTTTTATTATGTTTTTCTGGCAGCTGTATTTCTACCAGCACCACCTTTTTTCGAGGAAGATCCTTTAGATGATGTCGCCTTTGAAGCGACAGATTTGTCACCAGTTACTTTACTAGCCTCGATAGCCTTAGCAACCTTGTCATCATCTTCTGAACCCTCTTTGATTACTTCAGAAAAATCTGACATCCCACTCTTTATCAACAAATTATACCATTGCACTACCTTTTTGATGTCACTTGGATAAACGCGATCTTCATCATAATCAGGCAGAATTTCGAAGAAGTACTCCTCGAGCTCATCTTTAGAGGATTTATGGCTAATTGAATCACCTCCATCTTCTTTTTTGTAAATCTTTTCAAATACCGCACGCAAGGGCAATTCTTCTGTCAAGGTATAAATAGCAATCTCAGAAAGCAAACTCACATTGTGTCTGGCACTTACACTCATTTTCTTTCCATCTGTCAAGGATTCAGCTAAAAACCCTGATCTTGTTTGGGTATTAACTTTGTACAATCCAGGTTTACCTGTAATTGATAATATTTTTTCTAAGCTCATAACTGAATTTCAATTTTTTATTTCTGCACTGAAAGTGGCAAATATCTTAGGTTTCATTTAATTAAACAACACTGTTAACGTTTCTTTTTTATATTTGGAAATCGCATCCGATAATCGATGCTTACTTTTCCTTTCGATATATTAGACAATTTGCTTTTTATCAAACGTTTTTTTAATGGAGAAAGTTTATCCGTAAATAAGACTCCTTCAATGTGATCGTATTCATGTTGAATGATTCGAGCTGCAATTCCGGTAAAAGTTTCTTTGTGCTTTTTAAAGTTCTCGTCTTGGTATTCAATAACAACATCAGACCGCCTAAAAACATCCTCCCTGACATCAGGGATACTCAAGCAGCCCTCATTAAATGCCCATTCTTCTCCACTTTCATCGACTATTTGAGCATTGATAAAAACCTTTTTTAAAGCTCCCAAGCTTGTTCGTTCTTCTTCACTTAATTCCTCGTCATCAGCGAAAGGGCTTGCGTCAACTAAAAATAAGCGGATAGGATAACCTATTTGAGGAGCAGCAAGTCCAATACCACTTGCTTGATACATCGTTTCGAACATATTTTCAAGAAGCGCTTCTAATTTCGGATAATCTTTGTCTATCACGGATCCTTTCTTTCTTAAGACCGGTTCTCCGTAAGCGAAAATTGGTAATATCATGCTGGTTACAATTTAATGTTTTATCTAATTCTAAAATTATGTCTTGTACAAATACTCCTGTAAAATAATGGTAGCACTTATCTCATCTATTAAAGCTTTATTTCGTCGCTGTTTTTTTTTCAGCCCACTGTCAATCATAGTTTGAAATGCCATCTTACTGGTATATCGCTCATCTACTCTCTTTACTGGGAGTCCAGGAAATACATTGGAAAACTTCTTCAAAAATTTTTGAATAAACTCTTCAACATCGGAAGGTGACCCGTCCTTTTGTTTGGGCTCTCCAACCAGCACTAGCGTTACCTTTTCTTCACTAAAATAGTGTCTTAAAAAAGGAAGTAGCTCGTTTGTAGAAACAGTTGTCAATCCAGATGCAATTAATTGCAATTCATCTGTAATGGCTAACCCTGTTCGTTTTGTCCCGTAATCTATGGCTAAAATTCGTCCCATTTTCGGTGCAAAAATAAGGGATTACTCAATACTATGCTAAAAATGGACACTATATTGAGAATGACGTTCTATATTTGTAAAAACCAATGCAAAGAATGACACATTTACAACAGCTAATCGAAAAAGCCTGGGATAATAGATCTCTGTTAACTAACCCTGAAACCATTGCTGGTATTCGTGAAGTTGTGCGTCTCTGCGATGAAGGACTTCTTCGATGTGCCGAACCAACAGCAGCGGGTTGGAAGGTTAACGAATGGGTTAAAAAGGGTATTGTATTGTATTTCCCAATTCAAAAGATGGAAACAATGGAGGCTGGTATTTTTGAATATCATGACAAAATTCCTTTAAAAAGCGGATACCAAGAAAAAGGAATTAGAGTGGTTCCCCATGCAGTGGCGAGACATGGCGCCTACATATCTAAAGGCGTTATTATGATGCCAAGTTATGTAAACATTGGTGCTTATGTAGACGAAGGAACTATGGTAGACACTTGGGCCACTGTTGGAAGCTGTGCCCAAATAGGTAAAAATGTACATTTAAGCGGTGGTGTTGGAATTGGTGGTGTTTTAGAACCATTGCAAGCGGCTCCTGTTATTATTGAAGATAACTGTTTTATTGGATCTCGCTGCATCGTGGTTGAAGGCGTTCGGGTTGAGAAAGAAGCTGTGCTTGGAGCAAACGTGGTACTTACGGCATCTACAAAAATTATTGATGTTACAGGAGATAGCCCAGTTGAACAAAAAGGAATTGTTCCTGCGGGTTCTGTTGTTATACCTGGAAGTTATGTCAAGAAATTTCCAGCTGGCGAATTTAACGTCCCCTGTGCCTTGATTATCGGAAAACGCAAAGCAAGCACCAATAAAAAAACATCACTTAACGATGCCCTTCGGGAATACAATGTAGCCGTTTAACGGCCAAAGATTTGAAAAAGTATAATTGCTCGAAAACTTCATTCAAGCTTTTTTTGTATTTAACATGACCTTCTTCGTTTTCTAATTTTCTTTGAATTCACCTTTTTTTGAAATTTTCTACTGTGATATGTCATCAATTGGTGGGTCTCTTCGGTAGACTTTACGGCGCATTTAGCATAGACAGGAGCCATTATATTAATCATCGTTTTAGAGAGCCATAAACGCCTTAAGTTATGCATTCGCTTATTGAAATTCATAAACTCAAAACGCATTCTATTGAGGTCAATTAGATAAAAATCGTAATGCTCTTTTTCATTCTGAATAATTAGTGTGTTTCCTGGAGAATGATCCAAAAAGTTAATTCCCTTTTGATGCAATTGAAATGTAAAGACGGCAAATTGTTCTAAAACCTCCCTCCGATTAGGCCAATTTGGATTGTGAATAAGCACTCTAAAATCAAAGTCATATTCTAGATGTTCACTGATGTAATAACTCTGCTTGAGACCAAGTGATGTTTTTTCGAAATACGCAACTGGAAAAGGAGTATTGATTTGTTTTTCTATGAGCCTTTTTGCATATTCAAACGAACGCCTCGCTTTACTCTTGCGAATAAACTGATACACAAGGCCCTGAAAAAGAGAAGGTTTTTTAAAGCTCTTTATATTTAAAGTCATGCCCTCGAGAACGACCTTTTTGATAACATTTCGCTCTTGATGCGACACAAACGAACCAACATCATTAAAGCTTTTGACGACCGCTTCTAATTGTGGCTTTAAATGTTCGTATTTTGATTGGACAACAAAAGTTGAATGCATTTTTAATTTTATTAGCTTCAAAAAATAAGTACTTTGCGAAGGTAATCTTTATGACTAAAATACTTGTAATACAGAACAAAAGAATTGGTGATGTGCTCATCGCCTCGGTACTTGCCAATAATTTAAAAAAAATATTTATTAAAAGTCACATTACCTATTTTGTCTACGACTATACTGCTGGTGTTCTCGAACAGAACCCAAATATCGATCGAGTGATTTTAGCAAACGACAAAAAGTTGAAAAATATTTCAGTGTTACTAAAAACTAGTAAAACTATTCGTAAAGAACGCTATGATATTATTCTCGATCCTTACGCCAAACTTCAGAGTAGAATAATGTGTTTGTTTTCAGGAGCTCCAATGCGCCTGGGTTTTAAAAGAGCCAACAAGAAGCTCAAGCTTCCTTTTTACACGCATGCAGTTAGTTTTTTAGACAAAGCTACTTTGCCTTGTGGAAAGGCCTTGGAGGATCGCATTCATATGCTCAATACTGTGTTCACATTAAAAGACCCAGATTACCATTATAAAATTTTTCTTACAAAGGCAGAGAAACAGTATGCGAAGATTTCAGATGTAAGACGACCTGTTATCATGTTAGGAGTTCTAGGAAGCACTCCAAACAAATCCTTGCCATATCATTATACGGCAAGGGTTATCGACCATATTGCACAAACTTACAATGCAACACTCCTTTTCAATTATGCACCGCATCAAAAAGAGGAAGCTGAAAAAATTTATGCTCTTTGTAAACACCAGCGTCAGATTAATCTTTCCATTTATGAAGATTCCATTCGCGGTTTTATAAAACTGATGAACCAATGTGACATGCTTATTTCCAATGAAGGAGGGAGCGTTCACATTGCCAAAGCACTATCTAAACCTACCTTTACGATCTATTCCCCTTATATTGACAAGTCTCACTGGAATAGTTTTGAAGATGGCAAGATGCATGAATCAGTACATTTATTAGAGGAAAGGCCTAATTTATTTGAAAGTTTTACTCGAGAAGAAAGAGGTGAAATTGAAAAGAATCCAGATCAACTTTATAGAGAACTCACCCCTGAAATGATTCTCAGTAAATTAAGTCCATATATGGCACAACATTTTAATTCTACTGCATGAGCCTTAAAGACAAATACCATCCCTGAAGGCCTAAAATGAAGTTCATTAGTCAATACAGACCTGGCAAATGGGACAAGCTAGATGCTGAAAAAGAATAGGTAGGCTACAAAAAAAGTGACCAATTGTTTCATCAATACAAACCCAAAAGCATCCTGGACCTAGGGTGCGGTGACAGCTGGCTCAATAGGCCCATGTCTTATCAAGATTTCGAATATTTTAAAGGGTTGGATTACACGGCGGCTTCTATTGAAAAAGCGAGAAAGAAGGGTTTTACAAGTCCCAATTTGAAATAAAAGATTTTCTTGACTACGAACCAAAATAAAAATTCGATGCTATTGTTTTAAATGAAGCATTTTATTAAAACAGTAATTCCGAGCGAAGTAGTGTGGTTCAAAATCTCCTAGACAGCTTAAATTACGCTGGTTTTTTGATCGTCTCTATTTTTAGAGAAGGTGTCACATACTGAGAACACTTCAAATAAAACGTTGCTTTAAAAGAAGAAATTTTTAAAACCGTACACAGCTATTAGACGAAACCTACACGACACGCTAAGCATCTCTTTAAGCGGAGGGCTTTTCTCCTTTTACAATTCCGTACTCGGTCCATTTTTTATTTTCGTCTTTCACCGCCTTTCTGATGGCTAAATTACGATCTAAGGATTCTTTTGTTTTGTATCCTCGAGCATGATCTAAATGTAAAACAATTGCTTTGTGACGAATCTGTTTTGGTTTTAGTCCGAAATTTTCTAAACGTTCTCCCAATTCTCTATCAGGACCGCCGTATTGCATTCGTTCATCGTAGCCATTGATAGCAATCAAATCATCCTTCCATGCACTTGAATTACAATTGTTAAAACTCGCATTAGTAGGGGTAACTAAATCTAACAAACTAGCAAGGGCAGGTCCACTATTTAGTTTCAGCGCCTGTGTTCCTTTTAGTTTATCTTGCTCTCGAAGCCATTTCACATCAAAACAACGTTCCGTTCTTATGTCATCTTCCACAATTACCGCACTTGTTTTCATTGGAAGTTTGCAATAACCTCCTGAGAGAAAGTAACCTTCTTCGGCATATTTTACATGCACTTCCACAAAGTCTTTTCTCGGAATACAATCACCATCGGTAAACAAAATATAAGGCATTTTGGCATCGGTAATAGCAATATTTAAAATACGTTGTCGACGGTATCCTTCATCTTTATGCCAAATATGTTGAATGGGCACCGGATAATCCGCTCTAAAAGAGTCGATCAATTCTTTAGTGTGCTCTGTCGACCCGTCATCTGCTACAATCAACTCAAAGTTATTGTAGGTCTGGTATTTATAGCCCTCTAAAACCTTTTGAAGCCAACCTTCTTTATTATATGTACTTACAATTACTGAAACCCCTAAACTTTCCAAAAAAATATTATTTTAATTAATTTTAGGTAAAGGTAACGAACTTTACACAGAACATTTCAAAATCACTACCTTTGTCCAGTGCCAACACTAACAGCAATTATACCCACCTATAATGAGGAGGCTTATATCGAAGCCGCCCTTAGGTCTGTTCGTTTTGCAGATCAAATAATTGTGGTAGACTCCTATAGTACGGACAAAACTGAAGAAATTGCACGCAAATACGCAACCGTTTTTTTACAGCGTACCTTCGACACCTTTTCTAGTCAAAAAAACCATGCAATAACACACGCAACCTGCGATTGGATTTTGTTTGTGGATGCCGATGAACGAATTACCTATCCGCTGCAAGTAGAGATAAAACGAGCCATGCAAACAGCAAAATATGTTGGATATAAATTGAGCTTTCCACATTTTTACATGAATCGATTTCTAACACACCACAGCAGTGATGTACTGCGATTGGTAAAAAGAGAGGGAACTCGATACGAAGGTTTGGTTCATGAAAAACTAAACATAAAAGGTAGTATAAATACATTAAAAAATCCAGTCTTACACTTCACTTACAAGGGTTTGGATCACTACATTGAAAAACGTGAGAGTTATGCATGGCTTCAGGCGGCACAACTTCAAAAAAAAGGGAAAAAAGTAACATTATTGCTTCTTTTTTTCAAACCTTTATGGCGTTTTTTTAGTTCTTACATTTTAAAAGGAGGTTTTAAAGACGGAATTCCCGGACTGAGCATTTCTTCAATAAATGCATACGGAGTGTTCTCGCGGTATGTCAAGTTGGCTCTACTGCAAAAGGGCATGCGATAATCGAAAAGAGAAAAGCGCATCAAACCCATTTCCCAAATCGAATTTTTTTCCGAAACTTTCTGAAACTCCATTCTCCCTTAACGTCAATGCGCTGCACTTCAAAAAGATCTTTTAATGGAAAAGAATTAACTCTATTTCCAATGCGCAGCCCCAATTGAAATTGAAAGCTGTCTAACTGTTGAAAAAAAGAAGATTTTTTAGGATCTTTTTTCGGATACTTCCCATAAGGATAAGCCAAGTATGGTTGCAACGGCAATTGACTCTCAGTAGCCACATTGAAAGCATTAAGGGTGTCTATTTGTACCTCAGCCTCACTTAATTTATTGTAGTTTTTGTGTGCATATGAATGATATGCTAGTTCTATTACTCCAGGATCCAACGATTGTAACTGATTCAGGTCCATGATAGGAGCTGTTATCTCATTCCAATAATCCTGTTGCCCTATATATTTCATAGGAATAAAAAAAGTAGCCTTCAATTTGTATTTCTGGAGTAAGGGATAGGCAAATTCTAATTGACTCACATAGGCGTCATCAAAAGTGAGAACAATATTATTTTTCGACGGAAGTATGTTTAGCCCCATCAGTTCATTGAAGTGATAGGTTTTGTATCCCTTGTCAACCAAATACTTGAATTGTTCTTCCAGTTTTTCGCTAGATATCGCAAGTCCCTCACTCTGGGTAGGTGCGACAGCGTGATACATTAATATTGGAAGTTTATCGCCCAGCATTTTAAAATTAAATCAAGGTAAAATTATTACTTTTACGCAAACTACAAATATCTTTTGAAAAACTCCTTAAAAATCACAGCACTTGCCATTACGCTTAACGAAGCTGAAATAATTGAAAGCTTCGTTGAAAGCCTATGGTTTGTTGACGAGATTATTATTGTAGATTCCTTTAGCACTGACAGCACCGCAGCTTTGGCATCTAAAGATTCAAGGGTTACAGTGTATGAACGTGAATTTGACAACTTTTCAGCTCAAAAAAACTTTGCCATTTCAAAGGCAAAAAATGATTGGATTATTTTCTTCGATCCAGACGAAGAAATAACAAAGCAATTAGGTGAGGAGATTATTTCAACCTTAAAAAATCCATTAGGTGTGGCTTATTTTGTAAAACGCGAATTACACTTCATGGGTAAACGCATAAAATATAGCGGTTTCCAGACCGATTGGGTGATTCGAGTATTCCATAAAGACTATTGCAAGTATAACGGGAATTTGGTTCACGAAACACTGGATGCAAAGGGAGTCACTGCAAAATTAAAATCTCGCCTACCGCACCACACCTATAAAAGTTTCGATAATTATACCGGAAAACTTCACAAGTATAGCGCCCTTCAGGCGAGAATGCTTTACGAAAAGAAACAGAAACCCCACTTGTTTCACTTCCTCTTTAGACCACTCTATCGTTTTTGGCATCAGTATATAATTCGTCTTGGTATACTTGACGGAAAGGAAGGTTTTATTTTAGCATATATAAATGCCTTTTCCGTTTTTAAAAGATACATCAACTTGTGGTTGCACTACCGCAAAATTAATTAAACACGCTAGCAAGACTAAATATAGGTTATTTCAAGCTTCGTCTCCAAATCGACTAAAAAAGCAATTCTTGCTTGACAAGGCTTTTAGTATTTGCATTTTAAAGATCCGATACATGCAGTGAGTGAAAACCATAAAAAAGTAAAAAATAAGAGGTCGCAACGATTTGGTTTTATTGACCTCTCCCAGAGCAACAATAATATAGGCATGGTAATGATAAATTCGTTTTATACTTTTCACTACAAAAACCTCATGTGATTATAATCTAAAACTCCATTTTTATAATGTTTACAGTATTTTTTTGGTGTAGAGATCGCCAATTGATAGGTAATGGGTAAATGTACCTTGAGTCCTATTGTTTTATTTTTAGCATCTTGTTTCAATCCACAAGATTGTATCAGCATTGCCAATAGCAATGATCAATACAATTTCCAATAGAAGAAACTCTTTGAAGTTTCAGGATTATGTGGGCATGAGATCTGAAATAAAAATATAAATTTACTTTTGCAACAGTTACGAAGAAACATCATGAAAAAAAAAACCGTATTTGTATTACATAAAAATGGTGCCAAGAGTCACTATTACGCTCTGGATTATCTAGCCCGAGAGAATGGTTATCACATAAAGTACCGAGAATTCTCAGTGCTTAGTAAATTCTTTAAAGGCATTGTGAAAGGAAGACCGTCTTTAGCGTTAAAACAATTTACCAACACAGCCTTTTTACTGAGTTTATTTTTTAGCAAAAACAAGAAAATAGTACTAGGCATTGCGCCTTTTGATTCCAAATTATCCGGATTGGTTCGCTTCTTAAAAGGACATCAAATTTTCTACCACACTTCATGGACACACTGGGATAAACACTTTCACCCTAAGCAGAAAAAAAACACCCCAAAAGTATTTCAAGACTGGAAACAATTCTTAGAAATTCACTGCACACATATTTTTGCAGTAACCAATAAGAGCAAGACCGAAATACTTTCCAACTACTCCATAGACAAAACTAAAATTAGCGTGGTATTTCATTCTTTACATCCACGGTTTTTAGAACATTCTCCTTTAGACAGGATACCCAACAGTTTCCTGTACATGGGCAGGATGACACCAGAGAAAGGCATTGAAGAGTTGTTAGATTTCTTTTCCAAACATCCTTCGGCAACCCTTACACTTATTGGAGATGGAAAACAAGAATCTCTTATCAAAGAATACGCTAGTAAATATCCAAATATTAACTTTAAAGGATATATTTCAGAAAAAAAGAAACTCATTCGAGCTTTTGCGAGTCATCAATTTTTAATTCTTAATTCCAAAAAAACACCCAAATGGGAAGAGCTTTTTGGTTTAATCATCATTGAAGCTATGTCTCAAGGAACGCTGCCTGTATCCTCTGCCCATAGCGGCCCAAAGGAAGTTATAGACAAAAGCTTTGGCTATTTATTTGAAGAGGGTGAAATAACAGCTGCTTTAAGTACACTAATTAAAGGCCAACTTTTTTCAGGAGAAATGAGCGAAGAAGCTCGAAAGCAATCTAAACTTTACGCCACAGACCAAATCTCAAAACGTTGGCAATCCATACTTGATTAAATGATTGACGTAAGATGTATCCTTTATTAGTTACAATACTAGTAGCAGCACCATTAAATGTGTCAATTCTATTTTGGAAAACACAGGAACCAATGTTAATATTGAGACTGAAATTGCAGATAATACATCCAAATTTCAAGATTATCAATTGCCCTAAACAGCAATAGATTAATGAGGCGACCCAAGAGTGAAGCCTATTAGAAGCGAGCTACATACTGGCTTTGGAGTTAGAAATATAATAAGAATGGAACATGCTAATGAGCGCCATTATACTGGTTTAATTTAGAATGACAACTTGTTTGGCAGCGAAAACACATTAGCCGGTTTTGAATGAGTTCATGAGAGAAAACCCACAAATTGGTATTTGTTCTCCTCAGATGCTAGACGCTTATAAAACTTCAGAAGAACCATAGATCACTTTTCATCTTTGGGCAGGGAAAATTTTAAACGATCGACCTTAGTGTTTCTGAATCCTAAACGCTACACAAATAGAAAAAAAGATATACCGCCTCATTAAAAGTTGATTGCCTCAAAGGAGCCTTTGTGTTTATGGAAGCAGCCGCCTTTAAAAATGTGAGAGGTTTCGAAGCCAATTTGTTACTATCTTGTGAAGAAAGTGAAGTTTGTAGGAGGATTTTAAAACAAGCAAAAAAAGAAGCTTATTTAGAGCCCAACCTGGAGTTCATAAATTATGAGAGTGCCAGCATATCAAGTAATTCGGTGGATATGGTAAGGCCCCCACTCTTGGTGAGACAGACATTGTGGTACATTCTAATTGGAAGTTTACCCACGAGCGTTTTAGAGTTAAATCAAGGGAAAATTACTACTTTTACAAAAATTAGGAAATCTATTGGGAAAATCCTTGAAAATTACGGCACTTGCCATTAAGCTTAATGAAGGAAAGATAATAGAAAGCTTCGTTAAAAGCCCGTGGTTTGTTGATGAGATTATCATAATAGACTACGCTAGCGCAGACGACACTGTAGGCTTAGCGTCTAAAGATGAGAAACTTACTATATACCAGCAAATTTTTAACAAATTTTTTAATCAAAACAACTTTGCGATTTCCAAAGCAAAAAATGATTGGATTGTGAGGGTATTAAATAAAAAAAGATGTAAGTACGATTGGGATTTAGTTCATGAGATGTTAAAAACAAAAGGTGAAACTTCAAAACTAAAAAAAAAGCTTCCGCATCACGCGCACAAAAGCCTCGTTAACCATACTTTTAAACTTCATGGATATAGTGCATTGCAGGCTCAAATAATTTGTGATAAAAAGAAAAAACCTTCCCTAGTCGCATTTCTACTAAGGCATTTTAATTGTTTTTGGAATCAGTATATAGTTCGTCCAGGGATACTACATGGTAAGGAAGGCTTTATACTCGCTAACATCAATCCCTTTTCTGTATGCAAAAGGGATACAAACCTTTGTATGTTGTACCGAAAAATTGACTAAATGATGAAAAAGGTATTTCTAGAATCTCATAACTTAAAGAATAAATATTCTGGCTTCGGACAGTTCAATTATCACTTAATAAAAGCCCTCGCCAAAGTTCCTGCAGAGGATTTTAAAATGATTCTTCACGCTAAGAATTTAAAAGAATTAAACACAGAATTTGGCTCTAAATTCGGTTATAAAAAATATAGATCGGTTACAAGGCACAAGCCATTCAGGATAAAAAAGAAATATGATTTATGGCACTGTTTAAATCAGAATATTAAAATTGAACCATTCTTCAATATCCCTTATTTACTGACTGTTCACGATATTCATTTTATTATTGAAGGTTCTCCCTTATTACAAGCTAAGCTAAAAGCAAAGTTTAATGAAAAACTTAAACGAGCAAATGCGATTGTCTATATTTCAGAATTTGCTAAAAAGGACACCAATAAGAATTTTGATGTACCGAAAGTTCCAGAATATGTTATTCACAATGGAAACACCATTACGGATATTAGCCTACCACCTAAATACCAACCAGCGCAGTTACCAACTCGCCCCTATCTTTTCTCTATTGGGGATTTTAGCGAACGTAAAAATTTTATAAGCTTAATCGAAATGCTCGAGTTCTTACCTGATTATAATCTCGTACTCGCAGGGAATGCTAATTCATTGTACGCAGAAAAACTAAAGACATTAATCACTGTAAAGAATTTGCAAAGTCGTGTCCAGCTCGTTGGTAAAATCGAAGACACCGACAAGCAATATTACCTTCAGAATTGTGATGCTTTTGTATTTCCATCGTTGCGCGAGGGTTTTGGAATACCGCCTATAGAGGCAATGCGCTTTGGAAAACCTGTCTTCATTTCAAACAATACATCACTCCCTGAAATTGGTGGAGAACACAGTTTTTACTGGGACCATTACGAGCCTAAATACATGGCCGATATTTTAAAACTTGGAATGGCGCGCTTCTATAACGCTCAAGAATTTTATGAAAACTGGTATGTAAAACGGTCAAAAAGTTTTAATTGGAATACAACTGCAAAGCAATATTCAGCGGTATACCGAAAACTCCTAAATTTATGAAGCAAGTAGCTGTAATCATTATAAACTACAACACTTCAAAATTTACTTTAGAGTGCATACAATCTGTTGTTTTTAATACTTCTAAGGCAATTTCTTATGAAATTATTGTAGTAGATAATAATTCGGAGCTTTCAGACTATAAAAACCTCAAAAAGCATTTTCCGAAGCAGCCAAATATTACACTACATAGGAGTGATATAAATACTGGATTTGGCGGTGGAAACATGTTTGGTGCTCAATTCGCCAGTGCCCATTACTTACTATTTTTGAATAATGATGCAGTTATACAAAACGATTGTCTTAATATTCTATATCGATTTATGGAAGACAATGCGCAAGTTGGCGTTTGTACAGCACAAAACTACGACGAACATAGGAGGTTTGTTCCATCTTTCGATCACAACAAAGGAATTCGACGGCTGCTCTTTGGAAGAGGCTTTCTGGAGAAAACAAATCCGGAGCGATATCCGAAACGGAAAAAAGAATATACTGCTCCCATTGAGGTGAATTGGGTAAATGGTGCATTTTTATTTTTCAGAAATGAAGCTTTTTATAAAGCTGGAGGTTTTGATACAAACATTTTCCTCTACTGGGAAGAAATGGATATTTGTCACCGTCTCTGTAAAAACGGCTTAAGGAGTACTCTTGTCCCTCAAGCTAAAATTTTACATTACCAAGGAGTGAGTATTGGAAATTCGCATGCAATAGACAAGGAAGCTTATATTTCGTATTTGTATGTGCTTCGAAAAAATTGTTTATTTATAAAATACATTTGGATTCGCAAATACTTGATTTTTGTAATTCTTCTGAAACCGAAAAAATGGTTTTTACTTTCAGTACTTTTGAAATGGAACCCTTCAAAGGCCTCATTGAAGCATAAACAACAACGAACATATTTAAATGAAAACTGAAATTGAAAACGCAATCGCCACTTTAAAAAAAGGAGGACTTATTCTATACCCAACCGACACGGTTTGGGGCATAGGTTGTGATGCGACACACCCGCATGCAATAGAACGTATTTACAAGTTAAAAAAGCGCGCAAATGACAAGTCACTGATTTGTTTGGTGACAGATTTAAACATGCTAGAACAGTATGTAGAAAAAGTTCCAAAGGCAGCTTATGACGTCCTTAAATTTTCAGATACCCCAACTACAATAGTATATGACGATCCAATTCGGGTATCTGAAAACCTAATCGCCGCTGATAATTCGATGGCAATCCGAATTATTGAAGATGATTTCTGCAAAAAACTGATTCGTAAATTTAGACGGCCAATCGTTTCTACCTCGGCCAACATAAGCGGTGAAAAAACACCTTTAAACTTTCAAGAAATAAGTGTGGAGATTTTAGAGGGCGTAGACTATGTGGTAAATTTACCTTCGGTTAAAAAATCGTTTAAACCATCGACTATTATCAAGATTAAAAATGATGGAACTGTTAAAGTAATACGTGAATAGCTATGACAAAAATACCCGACGGACTCGATTA
>MDSY01103896.1_pt1 | contig 19488 bp, 22 predicted proteins | sample 811131 | NCBI WGS metagenome assembly MDSY01 (sample SAMN05326643, study PRJNA326480) | marine metagenome | isolation source: seawater | place: Atlantic Ocean: South West | collected 2010
ACCTTTACCCCTGGTTCTACCTTTACCCCTGGTTCTACCTTTACCCCTGGTTCTACCTTTACCCCTGGTTCTACCTTTACCTTGGGTCATCGATTTACCCATTTTCATCCCGTTACATTGTCTTTTTATATTATTATGATTTACTGCATAATTATTATTTTCTAATTTATATTTTTTTCCGGAATCAAAATTTAGTGTATTTTCAACTACTCTTTTTAAATTATTTGAATTTTTAATATGATGTTTATTATATTCTACCTTTGAACCATCATTTTTTCTAGATAAAACTCTTAATCCGTTATTATTATCTAATCCAATAATACTTCTACTTTGGTTATCAATTTCTTGATGTTTAATAAATCTGGAAGTATCACCTATATTTTCTCTTAAATAAATATCTTTTGCATGACTTTCTCTTCCATTAATATCCGATATTACTTGACTTGAAGAAATACTACCTTTATAATTCATTTATATAGTAAATAAAGAAAATATTTAATTTTTATTATTATTATTTTAATTATTTATTTTTTTCATAATAATTAATTTACATTTTACTTCTGGCAAATAATTAATTTCAATATTATTAATTATATTTATTCTGTGATTATTTTTAACATTTATTTCAAATTCTTTATTATTTTTATTTATATAAGTTTGTCTAAAAGTTATAAATAATAACCCATTTTTTTCAGTAATATCTAATAGATTATTAATTAAATTAAAAGGGGCATGTCCTTCCAAGAATACACCAGATGAAACTATAATATCATATTTTTTGTCAATATTTTCTTTAGTAATATCTAAATTCCATAGATTATTATAAATATTTTTTTCTCTTGATTTGTCTATCATTTTTGATGATATATCAATGCCATCCAATGAAAAATCTTTATTAAATTTTTTATTTATTTCTAATCCAATAAGCCCGGTTCCGCATCCAAAATCTAAAATATCTAATTTTTTATTAATTTGAGTATTTATTAAAAAATTATTTAAAGTAAAAACTAAACTTTGGGGACCTTGGTATTCTAGAGTTTTAACATATTCTTCATAACTTCCCGCCCAATTATCATATATTCTCCTATTATCTAAGTTATCCATTAATGACAATTGATGTAAATTAAAGTTAGAGTTCATATTCTATAAACTTAATTACTTATTTTATTTAAGTTTTTAATTATATTAATATTTTTTTTTGTTCCAATAAAAGTTGGTATTTTTTGATGGATATTTTTTAAATCTATTTCATTTTCTAAAATATTTTTTTCTCCGTCCCATGAATCTCCACTACAAACATCAAATATTTTTGCGATAGGTAAGGATTCGTATACCAGTCTTAATTTTCCCAATGGATTTTTAGTATTTCCTGGATACATAAAAATTCCTCCTTGAATCAGAGTTCTATGGATATCCGCAACCATACTCCCTATCCATCTGGTATTATAATTAGTTTCTTTATAATTTTTTATAATATTTTGGATATTTTGTGACATAAATGGAGTATTTGATTCATTAATAGAATAAAGTTTTTCATTTTTATTTTTCAATGATACTACTGATATAAAATCAAAATATTTATTATGAATTAACTGATACATTTTAACAATATCATTTTCAGTTCTTACTAAAATTGTGGAAGGTCCATACAAACAATATCCAGCATCAATAATATTTCCTATTTTATTATTTTGAGAATCCCAATCATAGATACCATAAATAGTTCCCACACTAACATTACAACTTATATTTGATGAACCATCCAAAGGATCAAATGCAACAATATATTTTCCTGTATTGGATAGAAATGTAATTTCTGCGGATTCTTCCGATATATAACCGGCAATCTCCGGATTATCTGATAATTCACTTGCTATAATATTATGGGAAATAATATCTAACTTTTTTACTAAATCTCCAGAACTATTTTGATTATCATCAAAAGAAGAAAGATTAAGATTATTAGAATTTCTAATGAGGTTAGAAATTTTAATAAAACTTTTATTAAGTATATCCATATTATTTTAAAATATATTTAAAAAAAATATTTTACATTATCTAGTTTATTAAATATATACAATTTTCTGATTTTATTTACTTTGATGAAAAAATACCTATATTAATGAGTAAAAGGGGACCCAATGATAAAGTAAATATAAAAAAAATAGAAGATTTTATAAAATATAAAAATTATAAAAAATTAAGTAAAGATACTTATTTAGAAAATATAAAAAAAACAAAAATTTTAAATAATTGTAAATTTAATAACGATGGATTAATTGTTAGTAATAATAAAAAATATGTTAATTCATCGTGTAGGAGTAAATATAAATTTAATAATAATATTGATATAAATAACTCTTTAAAAATTAATAAAGGAATATATATTTGTGGTAAATGGTCAAAGGAATATTGGCATTTTATTTATGAATATATGCCTTCAATTTTGAATATAGAAGATTATAAAGAATACAAAATTATTGTAAATAAAAAATCCAAATATGTATTAGAATGGTTAGATTTATTAGATATTTTACCAGAAAATATAATAAATAATTCTTATTATACAAACAAATTAATAATACCTAGACCCCAAAATTGTGGTAATCCTTCAAATGAAATTTTAGTAAAATTAAGAAATATATTATTAACTAAAGTTGAAATAAAAACACAGAATAATTTAGTATTAATTAAAAGGACTAAAAATAGGTTTATAAAAAATAATGAAGAATTGAAAAATTATTTATTAAATTACTGCCGATTAAAAAAATATAATTTAATAATACATGATGATTCTAATTTACCATCCATAAAAAAACAATTGTCTTTATTTTCAAATGCTATAATTGTAATTGGGCCTCATGGAGCAGGACTTTCAAATATTATTGTTTGTAAAAAAAATACTAAAATTATCGAATATCATATGAATGAAACTATTAATCTATGTTATTGTGATTTAACAATAAGATTAGGTTTAGAATATATAGGGTTAGTTGCTGATAAAAATAAATCTAATATAAATAAGTTAAAAAAATTTTTAAAATAAATTTAAATATTTTAATATTATAGAAATACTAAAATATTAAAACCCAATATTTTATTTCTATTTTGTGTTTGTTGAGTAAGGATAACCCAATAATGTTATGTCATATGTATCAGGTTTATTGGGTTGATCTAAATTAATAGGGAAAGATTTATCATTTAAACGCAAGTTACGTGAGTCTTTACGTATATATGTACACTCAAATACCGTAGGTATTGTAACTATTTTCCCTTTATGTTTCTTTTTAATTATTGAACCGTAATTATTCCCGTGTATATGAATCAAATTGTGTGTATCTGCTAATTTTTCTAATGTTTTATACCTATCAGCAGAGAATGGTTTATGAAATTCAATAACTATCTGTTGAAATTTGTTCAACTGTTTTTTTGATAATGAATGTAACCAATCATATTCTCCTCCTTCAATATCCATTTTTAAAAATATATTATTTTTAGGTTCAATAAGACTATGAAGATTTGTTGTTTTTTCAGTATTTGTACCTCCTATGTTTTTTTTAGTAAATTTAATTTTTGGGTGTGAATTAGGGAATGAATTTATAGTTCCATCATATGTATCAATAGGAACATTTGGATATTTTTTTAAAAAAGAGTGTTCAAATGATGAATCTTTTGAAATTCCACAACCAATCATTAAATCATATTCATATCCTTCCACAATTACGTAACCACCATCATTATTTTTACCCAAACGTATTTTTGGTTTTTTTGGTTTATAACATTTTAAACTTTCAAAAGGAAAATAACTGGATTCTGTGTAATTGTTATAGTTACTAAAATTTTCAAACCTTTGAATATTTATTAATAATAATAATACTAATAATACTAATAATATAATTGATTTATTAATTTTTAATTTTATCATGTATATATATGTATAAATTTTTTATTTTATTATCTCTAATAATTATTTTATTATATTTTTTTTACCAAAAAAATTACGAAGGATATCAAAATAATAATATTAAAATATCTGTATTGATATTAAGTTATAATAGACCTCATAATTTAAATAAGTCTATTCCAGAATTAGTAAAATTTGAAGAGGTAGAAGAAATAATTATATTACACGGCAATAAAAAGTTTAAAAAAGAATATAAACATGATAAAGTAAAAAATATTGATGATTGGAAAAACAATGATGAATTTTATACAATGAAAAGATTTAAAAATGTAAAATATTGTAAAAATGAAATGGTTTTTATAATGGATGATGATGTATATCCGAGTAAAGATTTACTTAAAAAAATGATAAAAAAATATAGAAATGATACAAATAATATTTATGGACCATTTAAAAGATTATGTAATCATAAAGGTTATATATGGAATCCTTCTAATGAATACAATAATATTTTGACACCTCTAATGTTGACATCAAAATCAGTAATTATCAATGTTTTTAAAAAAATGTTATTAAACAAAAAATTTTTCCAACTGGTTATAAATCAAAAAGGAAATTGTGAAGATTTATTTTTTAATTATGAATTCAATAAACTATATAAAAAAAATCCTATATATGTTGAAGGAAAATATATAATGTTAGATGATAAGAATGGTTTTTCTACAACAAATAATAAAGAACATCAAAGATTGAGAAATAATTTTTGTAAAAATATTTATAAATAATATAAATTATTTTTATATTATTTATAATTATTTTTAAATAAACCATAGATTATATTTTTTAAACCTATTAATTTTATTCTTTAAACCTATAATAAAGTTATTATGAACTATTTTCGGTATTCTAGTTTTATAAACAGTATCAACATTATCAAAATATCTTTTTCCATTTGGGAAATCGTATAAATCTAAAGTATCAAATTTGATATTCTCAGTTTTTAACATTTTACCAAATACTCCTTGATCTGCTAACTCAGTTGATTTCTCTGGTCTATTTTTAACATTTTGTAGCATTATTTTATGAACTTTATCTAGAAATCTTATATTTTTTTGATTTGGTTTAAAAAACATAAAACCAGTACAGTAATCTCCAGTTTTTTTAAATATTGTTGATTCATCTTGTAATAACATATCATTATTATCATTTTTGAAATTATTTATTTCTTTATAGAAGTTTTTTAGAAAAACTATATCTGTATCGGAATAAACAACTATCTTATTATATTTTTTAATTAAATCACTAATTATTTTTGGTTTTTGAGTAGTTATTTTGTAAAAATCTCTTGAACCAAATTCACTTTTATCTTTTAAATTTAAATTTAAAAATTGTGTTTTAACACCTAAATTACTAATATAATTTAAAGCTTTTTTATCTAAGCAGGTAACAATTAAATTATCAATCATTCCTACTTTTTTTAGTGTATTAATACAATTATGAGCTTCTTCATTTAATCCCCCAGTCAAAAACATAGAAATAATATAATCATTATTTCTATTATTCAAATATTTATTTAATTTATTTCTACCTAATTTTAATTCTGTTTCATTATTATTTTCAAAATACTCATATTTTAAATTTTTTTTTAGTAAAAATATAAGTATTATTACAAGTAAAAATAGAAAAAAAATTTTATTCATATTATATATTAATATTAAAATTAATTTTTTTTAAAAATTTTTCAAGTATTAATTTATCTCTTTCTAAACAATCTTTTAATTCTTTAGTAGATCTTTTTACTTCATATCTTGGCGGACCACCTGAATTTTTAACTTTTTTATTTAATATTTTTTGAGAAAAGTTAGGTTGATAAACTCTTGTAATCCAGTCATCTATATGCCAATTTTTTATTTCTTTAGGATAATATTTTCCAAATATATCAAGGTGTGTTTTATGAACAAAACTTTGAGTTAAAAGTTTTTTATTATTTATATCATTAGGTCCTACTACCCCAATATTTTTATTTTCTTTTAATTTTTTTATAAAACTATCTTCCCATCCATCATCTAAAAATTCTATATCATCTCCTAATTGATATATATAATCACAAATATGATATGATTTATTTGCTAATATAGACCATATTTCACCTAATTTTCCTTTTTTATTATTTATTTTTAATAATTTTATTTTACTATTAATTAAATTTAATTTTTGGAAATGTTTTATTATATTTTCTTTATTATCTATATAAAAGTTATCATCATTATCATATCCTAAGTAAAATTCATAAATATATTTTTTATTTAATTTATTTTTTAAAGAATTTATAAGTATATTAAAAAAATCTATATCTTGAATATTTTTATAATTTCTTTTATTACTGGTTATTGGAATTATAAATCCTATCTTTATTTTTTTAATATTAACAAAATATTCTTTTTGAAAAAGGTTTATTATAATTAATAATATTATTAAACTTACAATAATTAATATTTTAAGTTTATTCTTAATTCTAAAATATTCTAATTTATTTTTACTTATTATAAAATTTAAAAATAAAAATACCACTAAAATAATAAACAATAATTTTTTATTGCATACCATTATATATTAGTAATATTTTAAAGTATAACTATAATATCGGTTACATATTTTTTCTTAAATTATTTTTAAACACTTCCAAAAGCTACTTTTATTTTTTGATATTTATATTAATTAAAGTATATTGCTTTAATTTAATATAAAATCTATTAAAAATATATATTTATATAATCATATTTCAAATTATCTTATATGTATATATATGACTAAAAATTATTTATTTTTTATCATAATACTTCTTTTAATTATTTTAGCTTATATATTAAAAAAAAATATAGATAACTTTTCTACTAAAGATAATAAATTATATATAATAACACCATCTATAGGAAGAAATAATTTAATAAGAACATGTAATAGTATACATAAACAAAAAAATAAAAATTGGACCCACATTATATTATTTGATGGTTTAACAGATGATAAAATAAATAAAATTACAAAAAAATTACCATATAAACCTATTATAAAAAAAGGTATATGGAAAAATTATGGGAACGGTCAACGATATGAAGCATGGGAATTGGTAAAAAATAATTCAATAATAACTTATATTGATGACGATGATTATTATAAAGACGAAAATGTTTTTGATAATATAATTAATAAATTTAAAAAAAATAAAAATTTAGATGTAGTTTTTTGGGCAGGTCTAAGAGAAGGTAAATTAATACATAATAAACCACCTCGAAAAAATAAAACAATGTCTAATCAATTTGCCCATTACAAATTTAGTATTAAAAATAAACCAATTAGATGGTTATATCATAAAAAAAATGACAATAATTATAGTATAGATGGTTTATTTATAGATAATTTAGTGAAAAAATTTAAATATGATTATATTGATAAAGTACTAGTTATTGTAGAAGAATCTAAATATGGTAAATTGTAATTAATTTAATTTTATTATTTTATTTAGTATTAAATCTTAGAAATTGTTCCTTCTATACTATTAAAAAATTTTATATTTATGTGTGTTTATTTCTATTTAAACGTTATATATTTCTTTAAGTAATTTACTTGAAATTTTTTTTTTATTTTTTAAATTAATATCTTTATATCTTATAAAAGGAATTTCAGTTAAATTTAAATTTAACTTATTGTCAGAAATGTCCTGTCTCCAATTTATATTATGAGAATTTATTATATCTCCTAAATAATCTTTTATAACAATGCCTATGACAACATCATCGTGTGTTTTACTTTCATAATATTTTTTGTGGAAACCATATTTAAGTAAAATATTTACAGTATTATTATTTAAAATAATACAAGTTCCTGATATATATTTAATTTTAGAAAAAATATTAATTATTCCAGTGTAAATATATTTATTATTAGGTATTTTTTTTAATTGTTTTAAAAGATTATTAAATATTACAAAAGTGCTTAAATTAGTTCGGATATAATAATTATATTTATTTTTTAATTGTTTTAAACTATGTAAAGTTTTTTGATAAATTCCTGGAATTAAACTCTCTTTACATTTTGAATTAATAGTCTTCTCATTAGTATTGATTTTATTATTATCACTACATTCTATAAAAAAACAATCTATATTTTTATACTTATTCATATATTTTTTCCATATTTCTTTTTCATATATCCATCTATTATTTTTTGTATTTTTATCACTAATTATTAAAATCGCTATTTTAATATCAGTTGTTTCGAATGTTTCTTTTTTTTTATATTTAAATAAAATAAATAATATGATAATTAATATAAATATAATGTGTATTTTTTTCATATATTATTTATAATTATTTTATTCTGTTAATATTTTAGGAGGAAGTAGGAATAATGTTCTTAAATTTCTGAATAATATGATAGATATATTTGAAAATTTTGATGAAGAACAGAAAAGAGAAAACTTAAATATGATAGTTTTTAATTATGTAGTATATAAAGTATTTAATGAAAAAGTAATATCGGTTTCCCATTAAATAGTGATTATAAAAAATATCAAAATAAAAGAAAAGATATTTATTTTATTCATAAATAAAATTAAGTTTATTAATATTAATTTACTAAATATTTATTTGTATGTTTGATTATAATGTTTATAACCTTGAAAAATAATAAAATAATAAAATATTAAAAATTTATAATAAAAATAATAATCATTATTATATTCGTAATATTATGGCTTTCTTTTAGCATTCATATTTTTTTTTAAATTCCACTGCTCTTTTTCTCAATGCAGCTCCATTCTTATCATATTTATATAAATCTCCTCCAAATTGTTTAAATACAAATTCTTTACAAAATAAAATTTTTTCTTTATTTTTATTTAATATGTTAAAATATTTTTCGTGTTCTCCTAATTTTAATTTTTCATCCCATTTATATTTTTTAAGAAATTTAGTCCTAACTAAAAAACAATTTATCCCAAAATTTATAAAATATAATTTTAAATTTTTAAACTTTATATTATTTTTAGTTTTTTCTATACGGGAACCTCTTCTCCTATCATCTACTCTTTCGGGACAATAACCGGTAATAATATTATAATTTTTATTTTCTTTTAAAAATGTTAATAATTTATAAATTATATTTTTATCACAATTTATTGTTCTTGAGTCATCACTTAAAATAATAAATTCTGTATTAACATTCTTTACGCACTCATTTCTACCTTTTGATAGACCACTATCAAATGTTAATTCTAAATATTTTAAATTATTATCTAAATATTTTTCAATTAATTTTTTAGTTTCTTTTTTATAAATATTATCAGAATCATCCGCAATAATTATTTTAATATTATTAAATCTATTTCGAATATTCTTTAAATTTTCTTTTAATAAATTTTTTCTATATATAGTTTTCATACATATTGTAATATTATTTTCAATATAATTATTATAATTTGAAAAAAATTCTTTATTTTTATTACATAAATTAATTATGAATAATATAATTAATAATAAAATCAAAAGTTGTTTTTTATACATATTATTTATATTTATATTTATATTTATTTAATTATAAAATAATTTTATTTTATTGTTTCGGGGAAAACTTTGTTAATTAATTGTTTCGGGGAAAACTTTTTTAATTAATTGTTTCCATTTTTCTAAACATTTTGTTTTTCTTAATTTATTATGTTTTTCCATATTTTTTGAAATTTGGGTATAATTTGAATTTTTTAATAAATAATTTAAATGTTCAATGGAATCAAAATAAGTAATATATTTCATATTTTCTATATCGTAAAAATCTGCTCTTTCTACCCAAAAACTAAAATCTTTATTATTTTGTAATGGATTTTTAAAAGTAATTGGATAAATTTTACTATATTTACTCTGAAGTTTTATTTTATTTTCTTTGATTAATTGATATAAAAAGTTTTTACTAGGAAAGAAAAGAGGTATATTACAAGAATATTGTTCAAAAATACTCATTGTAGATATTTCATATGGAATATGAACAATACCTTTAAATTCTAATAAATCTTCATTTTTATAACCTTTTTTAAGAGCATTTTTTTTTTTATCATTAAATCATTTTCTTTGATTATATTAAATCTATCAATGATTAATAATTTATTTTTATTTCCTTTATAATTTTTATCAATATACAAACATAATGAAGGTATATGTACTGATTTTATTCCTGTTCCTAGATACAAATAATCCATATCGGCCTTATTATTACTAACAATATATAATAATTTATTTTTATTTAATTTTTTTAGTTTTTGGGAGAGTTTATTCCATTTTTTAATATTATTTTGAAATGGATTTTCATATCTACAACTATTTATTAATATTATTGGTTTTTTAAATTTTTCATATAAAAGAATAAATGAAGGTGTATGTGTTACAACAAAACCTTGATATTTTTTTAATTCTTCTTTATGTTTTATATAAAATAAATCTAACTCTTTATCATTATTTAGGATTTGTTTCCAATTATTTTTTTTAATATGATAATTTTGTGATAGTATTTTATTCATAATAGCATGGTGACCCGAAATTGAATAGTCATTAACTTTAATATGACTTATCTTATTTATTATATTTTTAAAATCTTCAATCACTGAAATATGTAAATCTATATTAAATAAATTTATTTTACTATAAAAAAAATCTTTTTTTTTGTGTATTATATTAAATACTAAAAAAATAAAAAATATTAATAATATTTTTAGCATATAATTATATGATTATATGATATAATAAATCCAATTTTAGATATGTTTTTATGATTATATAACATTTAAATATTTATTTTAATCTTTAATTTTACTTTTACCATTTTTATTTCGTAAAACATAAACACCATCATTTAAATTTTTATTATTAGTTAAATTATATTTTTTTATTAATAAACTAAAAATTGATTGGTCATGTCTATGTTGTTTAAATATTTTATCATTTTTTAAAACAGATTTTGAATCATCTATAAAATGATAATTACAACCAATATTATACCATTCATTTATTAATTTTCTGGTTTTTGTATTAACTAATATTAGTAAAACTCCAGCCTGAATTTGAATTGAATTTAAATATTTACTATTATTCATATTCAAATATTCTATTAAATCCATTTTATTATATTTTTTCTCTTGATGATAAGTTCTTGTATAAATTATTTCATATTTTTTAACATCATTCATTAGTTTTTTTAAATTATTTTTTTTGTTTTTACCTAATTCACAACCACAATCTAAATATAATAAAATATCCCCATCTTTCATTTTATTAAAAGTTTCTTTTATAATATATGGTTTCCACAACCAATAACCATAACCTCTTTTATTTTTTTCTATAAATTGTTTATGTTTTTTATAAAATTTTGTTTTTTTAAAGTCATTTTCTGAATAAAATTTTGTTTTATCAAATAAATTCAATTCATTCGCCTGAGTAATTAATCTTTTTCCTGCTGAATAATATTTTTCTCCTCCAGCACCAAAAGTTAAAAAATTTATATTATTTTTATAATTATCAAAATTATCTTTACAATGATATTTTAATGTAATTAACAATAATAATAAAATTATTATAATAATTATTTTTATCATTATATTAATAATATATTAAAAATTATTTGTATCTACAACAATCCCTCCATTCTTTCTAACAATATTAGATATTAAATCGGAATATGTACCATTACTTTTAAAAAAATATTTGGAATTTGCCATATATATAAAATCATCATCTGGATTCCCAGTTAATTTTTCAGTGAAAGGTAATTTTTTTTCCTTTAAAATTTTTTTAATTTCATTAAGGTAAATCGTGTTCAATCTCTCATTTTTTTTATGCGAGCCATAAACTAATACTATTTTCTTATTATTATTTATATTTTTTTTTATATAATCAATTAAGTGTTCAAAAGATTCAACTTTAATTGCGTATGTTCCTGATTTAAATCTTTTTCTTTTATTATAAATTAGTTTTCTATTTTTATAATCCTTTAAACTATCACCAATTCTTAAATGTATAACAATTTTATCATTTCCGGGTATATTATTCTTCGTTGTTTTATCTTTAACAATCTTATCTAAAATATTCATATTGTTAAATCTATTATGTTTCAAATGATTCGTTTTTTTAATATAAATAGCAGCAATACTATTAGGATATAGTTTTTCTATTGAATTAAAATATTTTCTTTCCCAACTCTTTCTGTAGCATTCGCCTATAATTAAATCCCCCAATCTGTAATTTAACCAATTTTTTTTATTTGTCAGATTCTCATTTTTTATTAATAATAGATAAAATAAAATTATTATTAAAATTATTAATAGTTGCATATAATATATAAATATATTATTGGAAACCATGTTTATTTACTAAATAATTATGATAATAGGATTTTTTTGTTTTAAAAGTTGATATTCTTTTATTTGAATTACTCATAATTTCATTTTCTATCTGGAATAAATAATAGTTATCTTGTTGTTTTATTTTTTTTAATTCTTCAAAATCAAAATAATATTTTACATTATAAAAATCACTAATTTTTTTAAAAATATTTATATTTTTTTCATCTGTCATAATATAAACCGTTTTAGGTGAATTTATCTCTTTTAATTTTTTTATAATATTATCTGATTTAGTATAAATATCGATCTTCTTATTATTTCTATCATTTCTTCTAATATGTACGCAAGAATAATTCTTTAATTTTAATTTCATTTGATCTGCTAAATTTATTATTTCTTTAGGATTATGAAATATAATTTCTTTTTTTTTTGATTTAAATTGCGGATGAAAATTAATTAGACCTTTATCTCCTATAATTTCTCTTTGTAATTTATTTAAATTAAAAACTAAAATATTATTTTCTGGTATATTAATAGTATCAGTAATAATTTTTATTTTTTTTCCATTTAATAAAACATTATCGTAATCTATATATTTACTTAAATTTGATATGATTTCTTTTCCATTATTATGTTTTTTATGAAGAACAAAAGTAGGAATTATTAAAATTTTATTTAATTCATCTGCTTTTAAAATAAATCTTTTTAAATTAGATTTATGATGACTTAAACCATATTTACCTAAACTTCCCCTAAAGGCTATATATTTTTTAGTAACGAATGTTTCCATATTTGTTTTTTTATTTACTAAAAAAACAAATAGTATTAATAGAGTTAATAAAGTTTTAAACATATTAATATATAGAAATATATTTTTAGTATAATTATTTTAGAATAAATATTTTACATATAATGTTATTTTATTTTAAAATATAGAAACATTAATAAATACTTAATTTAAATCCATTTGTTGCCTAGAATTAAATCATATTCAGGAGGAGTTATTCTAACATTACAAGCCATGGGGGTTAAAGTTATTTCACCAAAATAAATTTTATTATTTATCAAATATAAGTCTATTCTTGCAAATTCAAATATTGAACTAATTATTTCACTAATTTTAATCATTTCTCTAATTTTTTTTTTATTATTATCATTTAATTTAATATCTTTACAAATTTTTGTACTTGTGGTGAATGGATTTAATTCTAAATTTCTATTTAAATAAAATTTACATACTTTATTAAATCTACCTTTCATTAATAAAATAAATTCAACTTTTCCATGTATACAATAAAATTTATAATCCAATAAATTATCACCCAAATATTCCTCGCATAAAATTTCTGGTTTAATAAATTTATAATGATCTTCATATTTTGCTTTTTGTGGAATTAGACTTTTTTTTTTTCCAAAATTCATAATTAGATTTTATTGGTTCTAATTTTTTACCTCTTGCTATCATTTTTTTTATTTTACTATTTTTAATTATTATTATATCATTCCATCCATTATTAGTTTTAATAACACAATCTTTTATAATATTTAAATCCAAATCCAAATCTAACTCTTTATTTAATACTTTAATTAATTTAGGAACTTTTAAATTTGAAATATTTAAATTATTAATATATTTTTTTACTCTTAATTTATCTGCGAAAAAACCATGAGTTTTAGTTAAATTTAAACCATATATTTTTATTTTTTTATTAAAACCAAGTGAATTCCATTTTTTTGGTTTTGGAATAGGTTTTAATTTATTGACAAAATTTTCTTTTAATATTTTATTAATATTTAGGGTAATTATAATTAAACCTAAAATTAATATGAATAAAATTATTTTAACTTTCATTAATATAGTAAGTTAATATTAAAATAACTCAATTGAAAATTATCCATTTTTTCTACCGGTCCTCTCAGACATTGGAAACTTATTTGTATCTTGTGTAGATAATCTTTCTTTTAAAAAATATCCATTGAATTTATTAAAATTTCTTCTTAAAATCATATCTTTATTAATAAATTTTTTTTTAATAGGTAATAATATATTTAATATTTTGTCAATAAATCTATAATTTAGTAAGTAACAATGATGTTGTGAATTACAACCAACAAAAAATCCTTGTTTTGGTTTCCACCAATCCTCATTTATTTTTTTACCTTTAATATTATTATAACCCAACCAAGCCATATCCCAATCTGCGGGAAGGGTTTGAAAATATCTTTCTAATTTTTTGTTAAATTCAGGTAGTATTTTACAATCATCTTCAAAAATTAAAAAATAACCTGATTTAAAATTCTTTTTTATTTGTTTATATAAATTTGTATGTGCCAATAAACAACCTATTGAACCTAATTTACTTTTATGAGGATAATAATTTTCACTAATTAAGTTTTTTTTTTTTAAATCTTCTATTTTTTTATCTGTTAATAAATTTTTATCACAACCATTAAATCTTATACAATCTAAATTATTTTGATTAAATTGTTCTTCCATATAACTTTTTCTTTTTTTATGTTTATCTAAATTAATAAAATAACATTTAGTAATACTTTTAGATTTATTTGAATCGAATTTCTCTATTTTTTTTTTTCTTAATATTATTAATGTTAATAATAATAAAATTAGTATCACTAAAATTATTTTGGTCATATTAATATATACATAGAAATATATCAAAAATATTAATAATCTTTATATTTATTAAAATTTTACTGAACATTATACCCTAATATTTATTTCTTTTATATTATTATGAATTTATTCTTTTTAATTTTATTTTTAGTAATTTTATTAAATTTAAAAAAAAAAAATAATTTTGAAAAATTTAATATTGAAAATTTTAATAGTAACTTTAACTATAATGTTTATCTTATAGCAAATAATAATAAATTAGAGAAACATTATATAACAAAAATAAATAGTATAAAATTAAATAAAAATGATAAAATAGTGAGGTTTAATCATTCACAAAATCCTAATATATTTAATAATCAAACTGATATTTGTGTTTTTAGAAATAATAAATATCATTATCACGGGAAAAATACTTTAATTTGGAAAAAAACTAAAAATAAAGAAGTAATATTATTAGGTAAAAATAAAAATACAGAAAATACAATTAAATTTTTTAAAAATAATAATAATAAAATAAGAATAGTAAATTATTCAAAAGTTAATGGGAAAACAGAAAGTTCTGGTAAAATAATGATAAATTATTTTTTAGAAAATCCTAATATTAATAAAATATTTTTAGTAGGATTTAATTTTTATGAAGGTATTACAAATTGGCATAATTTTCAAAATGAAAAAGATTTTGTAAAGAAAAATTCAAAAAAAATAATACAATTATAAATAAAAATTATTTTAATCTTCTAAATCCATTTCACATATTACATTATCTTCTTCAATATCTTTTGTAAATCTCATTTTTTTTTCTAATATATATATCATTTTTAAAGGAGAAATACCAGTTCCTGGACCTTTCGTTGTTATCATATCCCTGGTAATTACTTCTCCTTTTTTAATAAATCTTGTAGAAACCAAAGATTTTGCCAATTTAATAAAGCATGCCTGCTCACTATTAAATTTTCTTTTCATTGAACTTCCTAAGGCGCGTTCCATAATTCTAATATTTTTAATTAAATCAATTAATTCTGTCTCATCTAAAGAAGCGGAATGATCACTTCCTTTCATAGTTTTATCAAGTGTAAAATGTCTTTCTATAATTTTTGCTCCTAGGGCAACAGCACCCAAAGTTATGGTGGTTCCTTGTTCGTGTCCAGAATATCCGATTAGAGCATGTTTAAATTTATTTTTATATGTTTCAATGACTCTTAAATCTATCTCATCTATATTTGTTGGATAACTTGACGTACACTGCATAATACATATTTTACTATTGTAAACAGAAATTATTTCATACGCTCGTTTAACATCTTCCATATCGGCCATACCTGTAGATATTACCATAGGTAACCTTTTTTTAGATGTATGTATTAATAAAGGCGTATTGGTTAAATCCGCACTTGCTAATTTAAAAAAAGGAACTCCTAAATCAAATAAAAAATCAATACTCTCTTCGTCCCACCCAGACGCTGTCATTAAAATTCCTACCTTTTCACAATAAGATTTTAATTCTTTAAATTGCTTAAATGAAAATTCTAAAAATTTCTTGTGAACTCCATATGTTCTACCAAAGGCATTTTTAGAATCATATACTTTATTAAGTCCTTCTTTTGTTAAAATTCTGGATATATTTCTTTTTTGAAATTTTACACAATCGGCGCCCGCTTTTTTCGCTAAATCAATTAGTTTCTTAGCGGTTTCTATTGATCCATTATGATTAATTCCTGCTTCGGCAATAAAAAAAACTTTATCTGTTCCAAATCCCAATTATTTAACATCTCTCATTTAAATTAGAATTATATTTTATTTTATTTTTATATTTTAAACTTATAAAAATTTTTTTAATGGCCAACTTAAGATTGATTCATTAATAACAGATAATATTTCGGTATATGTTTCAACCCGATAACAATACCACCAATCTTTAGGTATATAAATAATATTACCTTCTGACATTTTTATTTCAAGATACTTTATGTTTTTAAATTGTTCCTTATCTTTGAAAAAGTTATATTTAGATATATTTTTATTTTTTTCATTTGGTATGATTTTCTGATCTGGAGGAAATAAAAATAATCTTATATCTCCTTCTAAAATAAATAATAATTTTCGTATACTTAATTCTTTTAGGATATTCGTTTTTTTTTGAGGGGGAAGAATAATATGTTTATATTTTTTTAAAATACATAATGGAATATTAAATATTTCAGTATTATAATCATATTCTTTTTTTGTTATATTTTTATCATCTTTTACTTCCCAATTTTCAATTACCCCCGTAAATATTGAAGGACTTTTACTTTCCAATAAATCTTCTATTAATATTTTATTGGGACTATTTTTTTGAAGAATAACCATTTCTGAATTATTTTTTTTTAAATACATAAAATGAAAATAATAAATTATTACTACTAAAACTATAATAATTACTAAAAAATAATTATACAAATACATTAATAAATTGCATATATTTTAAAATTTAAATTTTTACTTAAAAGATAATTTATAATAAAAATTATAATAAAATGACTGATAATAATAATTTAAAAAAATTGGAAGGTCTTCATACCGGTCAGGTAAAATGGTTTAACCGGCGAAGAGGATATGGATTTATTAAAATTATAAAATCGGAAAATACAGATGATACATATGTAGGTAAAGATGTGTTCGCTCATCAATCGCATATAAAACCTAAACAAAGCAGTTATAGAACATTAGAAGATAATGAATATGTCGAATTTGGATTATGTCTTGATGATAAAAATACAACGCAAGCAACTAATATAACTGGTATTATGGATGGTTCTTTGATGTGTGACTCCCATGCAGAAAAACAAAAATATATTAGAAATAAAGAAGGAGTATTAGATGTAGAAACTGATGCTTCAGGAACAATGCTTTAAATAAAAATATTACGTATAATTATGTTTAAATTTTTTATTTTATTTTTTATAATTATTATTTTTTTTATTTTAAATTTAAAAAATAATAGATTAATTTATACTTATTTATGTTTTAATAATCAAAAAATAAATATTAAAACTAAATCTAATAGTTGGAGTAGAACTGCTTTAATTTTAAAAAAATATCCTAAATTAAAATTATGTATAGGCGGACACGGCGGATGGCTTAATGGTGATAACGTTGTAAAAATGAGTTTAATTGAGAATGAAAAAGGAATTATAGATTTTAAAGATAAGTTATATATTCTGATAGATTCCAGATTAAGTTGTAGGTTATTATATAAATTTTTAAATAAAAAAAATAATTTTATAGGAGGATTTCCAGATCCTTTTGATATTAGTGTAGGTGGTGTATTAAGTATAGGGGGGGTCGGATTAACGAGTATTAAGTATGGTTTATTGGCTGAAAATGTTATAGAAATTTATGGGTTTTTAAAGGGAACCACTGAAATAAAGAAACTAGATAATAATTTATTATGCAGTCTAGGTAGAGTCGGTATTATAACATATATAAAATTTAAAATAAATGTTAAGGAAAATTATAAATGGTTTAAAATAAAAGCTAATAAAGAAAATATTAATTATAAATTTTTAGAAACAAAAAATGTAATTCATTTTATAAATATTATAAAAAATAATATTTCAATAATAAATTATAGTATTAAAACTCTTGAAAGTAATATTAATTTTAAAGAAGATAATATATATAATTCCTCTGCAAATTGGATTCTATCAAAAACTAAAAATCATAAAAGTCCGTTATGGATTTCATGGATATTTCCGGATTTAAACTCCTACTTGATTTTTTTTAATTTTGCTGATAGTAAATTAATAAATATTGATAAATATTGGCATATTATCTTAATTGGAAATACATTAAAAAAAAGACCTTCTCATTATCCATTAACTAATACCAAAATATCATATTGTGTAAGTCTATATTTATTTGAAAAAAAAAAAATTTGGGAAAATTTAAAAAAAGGAATTCTAATACAAATTAATAATATGGCAAAAGAAATGAAGGGACGAGAATATTTAATAAATATAAAAGTATCTTAATCATTTAAATATTTAAATAGTGTTTAATAAATAATTGGTAATAGATAAAATGGACTTAGACATTTTGGTAATTGGGATTATAATGCCTATAATATTAGGTCCTTTATATGTGATTCTAAAGGAATTATGGGATAAATATACTGGGAAAAATCGGGTAATAAAGAAAAACATATATAATGAAAAAATAAAACTCATAAAAGATAAATTGACATTATTTTATTGGCCTATTTATATTAAACTTTGTTGTTTATATCATTTTAATTACAATATAATAGAAAATAATCAGTTATTATATGAAATAGAATCATATACTCCTGGTGAAAATAATAATTCAAATAATAGTATAACAAACCATAAAAAGTGTAAAAATAACAAAATATTAAAAAAAAATATAAATCATGATGATAATTATAAACGTCGTAAAATGATAATACAAGGAAAAACATTTAATTCTAGAAAATACGGTAATGATATAGAACGGAGTAATGATATAGAACGGAGTAATGATATAGAACGGAGTAATGATATAGAACGGAGTAATGATATA
>MDSY01118271.1_pt1 | contig 19487 bp, 19 predicted proteins | sample 811131 | NCBI WGS metagenome assembly MDSY01 (sample SAMN05326643, study PRJNA326480) | marine metagenome | isolation source: seawater | place: Atlantic Ocean: South West | collected 2010
TATCAAAATCACAAAGGAATATTAATGATTCTGCATATTTAGGCGATTTATTAGTAACTGGATATTCTACATTTAGTAGAAACAGAAGGTTTGGAAATCTGATTGGAAGGGGACACACGATAAAAGGAGCTAAACTTGAAATGAGCATGATTGCTGAGGGCTATTATGCTGTCTTATATATTTATGAACTATCACAAAAGTATAAAATAAATACCCCTATTATTGATACTGTATATCGTATTTTATATAAACAAGAAGGTCCAAAGAAAAATTTTAAAAAGTTAACTAAATTATTGGATTAGAAAGTTGCCTTAAATTGCTTTAAAAAGCGAATATCGTTTTCAAAAAACAAGCGTATATCACTTACTTGATAAAGTAACATTGCGATTCTTTCAATTCCCATTCCAAAAGCGAAACCTGAATACTCCTCAGGATTAATATCACAATTTTTAAGAACATTTGGATCTACCATTCCACAACCCATAATTTCCAACCAACCAGTTCCTTTTGTTATTCGGTAGTCAGTTTCTGTTTCTAGACCCCAGTAAATATCTACTTCTGCACTTGGTTCTGTAAAGGGAAAGTAAGATGGCCTTAATCGTATTTTTGAGTTTCCAAATAATGCTTTAGTAAAATATTTTAAAGTTTGTTTTAGGTCTGCAAAAGAAACATCTTTAGCTATATATAAACCCTCAATTTGGTGAAAAATACAATGGGATCTGGAGGAAATCGCTTCATTTCTAAAAACACGTCCCGGAGAAATTGTTCGGATTGGAGGCTGATTATTTTCCATGTGACGAACTTGTACTGACGAAGTGTGTGTTCGTAAAAGAAGATCTGGATTAGTTTGAATAAAAAAGGTATCCTGCATGTCTCTTGCAGGATGGTGCTGAGGTAGATTGAGAGCAGTAAAATTATGCCAATCGTCTTCAATTTCCGGACCCTCAGAAATACTAAATCCAATCTGAGTGAATATATCAATAATTCTATTTTTAACTATTGATATAGGGTGGCGATTTCCAGTTTGTATTGGAAAAGCTGTTCGGCTAGCGTCACTAATTATTGAATTTCCAGAAGATGTTTTGGATTGGAGCTGTAGTTGCTTTACTTTTTCATTGACGGCTACTTTTAAATTATTGAGTCCTTTGCCAAAATCTTTTTTCTCTTTTATCGGTACGTCTCTAAAGACCGCAAAAAGATCATTTAAAATTCCCTTTTTACCTGCATATTTTACTCGAAATGCTTCAATTTCTTTTACATCAGAACTCGAAAAGTTTTGGACTTCTTTTAAATATTTTTTTACTTGATCAATCATATTGTAAAAATAAAAGAGTTTTCTTAAACTAAACCCTTCAGGACAAAGTAATCTGTTTTCTTTTTCATTAAAGATTTGAAAAATATCTCTAAATTTAAAAATATGTGAGAATTCCTAGTCGTAATAGTCCTTTAAAAAAGTTAAATTTTATCTCCAAAAGTCTTACTTTAAAAGAATGAATATTTTTGATATTATCATTTTAATTATTCTTTCATATGGCCTTATCAATGGGTTCGTAAAGGGCTTCATTATTGAGGTAGCTGGCATAATTTCATTAATTTTAGGTGTAACGGGTTCTTTTAAGTTTGCAAGTATTTTAGAGGTTTATTTTAATTCCTATGTTGATTGGAGGCCAAAAACCATTCAGGCTGCAAGTTTTATAATTCTTTTTGTAATTATTATATATGCTGTTTCTCTTCTAGCTAAAATGATAACTAAGACCCTAAAAATAATTGCTTTAGGAATGATAAACAGAATTTTTGGAGGAATTTTCGGTCTTTTAAAATGGTGTATTATTTTAAGCTCATTAGTTTTAGTTAGTCAAGAAATTAACGAAATAATAACTCTTATTCCTGACAAAACTTTAAAAGAGTCAATTAGCTATAATTTGCTTGAAAAGGTAGGAGGATTTTTATTTGATTGGGTGATGAAATCTAAAAACGTTCAGGTCGAACAATTTATTTTGTGACTTCTTAGTTAAGTTTTCTTAAGTATGCATTTTTAATCCATCCTTCAGATCCATTTGCTATTCGTATTTTTTGCCATTCAGCTAAGTCATCAAGAATTTGAAATTTGGTGCCTTCATGAAGTGAAAATAATAAATCTCCTAATTGATTAGGTTCAGACCAGACATCTATCTGATTTGAAAATAAAATAGCATAATCCATTTGTTTCTCTTTTTGATCTAAGGAAAAAGAGATTACAAAACTCACTATAAAGAAAAATAGCGTAATTAAAGAGCTTATAAAAAAAGTACGTTTAAGTTGAGTGCTTTTTGAAAAAATATAAAATAAAAATAAAATTGCAAATAACCAGATAAAGAAAATTGTAATAATTGCCCAAGTGGAAAAAACAAAACTATTAAATACCCTGTTTTGAAATTGTTCTAATTGTGATTCTGGTAATATTTCGATTGCATCAATGGTCATATTTTTAGCAAAAGAACTATTAACCATAATATCATCATCATTTGGCAATAATTGTTTAGCTTTCTCAAAATAATAAATACTTTCAGCAACATTATTTAATCTATAAAATGCATTGCCTAGATTAAAATATAAAGCAGCGCTATGCTGACCAAGCTTAAGCGTCTCTTCATATAAGGTGACTGCTTTTTTATAATCGCCTTCATTGTATGAATTATTACCTTCTTCAAATAATTTCTCCACGGATGGTTGTGCCTGAAGACTAAACAACGTGGCAAAAAATAATATTACTCCTTTTGAGATAATAGATTTATTAAAATTTATTCTTTGTTTCATAATTGTCGATCAATGTTGGCAATCAGCCTACTAGCTTTTTCAAAATCTGACTGGATATTCACAGAAGATCCTGGAGCATACCTAGCCAATTCACAGTTTTCTATTACAGATACGTAATCTAGAGCTGTCTGTTTTTTTACTTTTTTATCTAAAAGCAAAATTTCAATCTTTGACTTACTAAGTTCAGTGGTTTCTATTTTAAGTTTTGCTTTTAGATAATTGTGTAAAGCTCGTTCTAGAGCTTCATAAAAAAGAATTTGATCGTGGAACACCTTTTTTGCAGAACTCAAATATTTTTTAGCTAGATATTGTGCTTTACGTTGTTTACTCGTAGACACATCCTCTGTTTTTTCAAAAACAAAAAACTTAAATAGATAAGCTATAATTATAAGTAAAATTGGAGTAAAAAATAATATCCAAAAACGATTACTCATCCAAAATAATTTTTTATTAACAGGCAAAAGCTCAGTATCAAGCTTTATGAATCGGAATGCATTTTCACTAGTTTCAATAATTTGCTTGCTTTCAGAGACTATCATATTTGCTCTTGTACTTCCTGCCTGGGGGCCATCATAAACATCAACTAAAAGATCTTGCGAGTTCAATGTTTTGTATGAAGCTGTTTGGGGATTAAAATAAGAAAACTGAACCGGTGGAATAGGGTATTTCCCCTGATATTGTGGTACTATAGTGTATTTATCTTCAATAAATCCTTCCATTCCTGAAACAGTGATTTTAATATTCTCCTCATGCTCTGGTTCATATACCTCTAATGTATTTGGAACATTTATTGATGGTAATTTAAAGAGTTTTAAGTTTCCTTTTCCTTTAACCTTTATTTTAGCTTGAAAAGACTCTGTTGCCTTTAAAGCATTCTTGTCCAAAATAATATCAAAATCAAACTGACCTACAGCTCCTGAGAAATTGTCAGGTTTATTATTTTGAGGTAGCCCCTTTACTTGGATTATATTTTTCCCTGTGGTGATCATTTTTTGAGCTTGAGTCAAAATAAGTCTTCCAAATAAATCTTTTCTATTACTCGGAAGATTCAAGCTAAGATTAAGGGTTAATGGTTCTAATATTAACTTACCCGTTTTTTGAGGATAAAGTACTGCTTTACGCCAAATCACCTCATTATAAGACTCACCTTTGTATGAACCCCGCATATTGATTTCTGCCCTTCCAATTTTAATAAGGTGACTCCAAAAATCACCATAAGAAGGAGACTCTAATTCTTGAACATCAGAAATTGAAATGGGATTTCTAAAGTAAAGCTTATACGTAACTGTGATCCCTTCATTAAGGTAAGGACTATTTTTGGAGATTTCAGCTACCAAATGAATGTTACCATCTATTATATTATCAGTATTATTAGGATCATTAGGTTTTTCAACGGCAGAAATAATCTGAATTTCAATTGGTGAAGTTTTGTAAATCTCACCATTAATATTAACTTCTGCTTGACCTAAAACAATCTTACCTTTTTTTTTCGGAGTTAGAAAATATGTATAAGTTTTTGAAAAACTTTGAACTCCATTAACCCAAGACCTACTTACTGATTGTTGAGGTCCACTAACTACTTGGAAATTTGCGAAATTAGGAGGATTAAAATTATCTCCGTTTTCATTCATTTCAAAATCAATTCGTAATCGCTCATTTAAACCTAGGCGTTTTTTACTAACCTTAGCTTCAAAACTGACCTGTCCTTGGATAGTGAATATTCCTAATACAAGAAAATAATAAAGAAATTTTATTGAGGAGCTTTGCATCATACTACCAATCTTTCTTGCCCCTAACAGGGACTCCTTTTAGTTTTTTAGCGTTGACTTTATCTTGAACTTTTTTTTCCTGATTATTCATTGCTTCTAATAAACTTTGAACTTGTTGGGGAGAAAGCTGTCCTTGTTTTGGAGTCTGGTTTTGTTGTTGGGGTTGATCTCCCTTTTCGTTTTCTTTTTTATCTTTCCTTTGATCTCCTTCCTTTTTGGGCTCTCCTTTGTCTTTATTTTCTTGGTCTCCATCATCTCCTTCTTTTTCAGGATCTTGCTCGTCTTTATTTTCTTGGTCTCCTTGCTGGTTCTTATCTTTTTCTTTTTGATCTTTTTGATCTTTTTGATCTTTTTTGTTTTCTTCTTCCTGTTCCTCAGGGGGTTTCTCGTTTTCTAAAAGTTTTTTAGCAAGTGCATAATTATATCGAGTTTCCTCATCTGCCGGATTATTTCTTAATCCATTTTTATAGGCTTCAACAGCTTTTTTGTATTCTTTTTTTTGCATATAAACATTCCCCATATTATGAAATGCCAAATGCTTTGCTTCCTTAGTAGTTGCAAATTTTTGAGTTTGAAAAAAACGCTGAGAAGCCTCATCATATTGTTTATCAAGAAAATGAGCATTCCCTAAATTATAAAGAGCTTCCGGTTTTTCAGGTGACAATGAAAGTGCTTTTCTGTAAGATTTTTCGGCCTCAATAAAAGCTTCAGTGTCAGTGTTTTTATTACCCTCATAAATATAATTTGTGATTTTCCCATTTTGAGAAAATCCAATCTTGATGGCAAGTATTACAGAAAAATAAAAAAACTTAACTTTCATTTTCATTAAATAAATTCATTTTTTGAATCCATTTTGTTTTTGTATCAAACAAAAATAGGTCTATTAAAAGAAAAAGTAAAGCCGCTATTAAAAAAGATTGAAAGCGATCTTTATAACTTACAAATTTTTTAGCTTCAAATTCTTTTTTATCCATAGCTTTAAGTTGATTGGAAACAAATTCCAAAACTAATCCTGTATCATTTCCATCTTGATAGGCACCTTCAGTTGCATTAGCAATAGCCTCTAAAACTTTTTTATTCCTTTTGGTTATAACTACTTCACCCTCAAAATCTTTTTTATACGACTCAACAACTCCGTTTCGTTTTAGTGGAATGGGGGCCCCTTTATCCGTTCCTACTCCAAAAGTAAAAATCTTAATTCCTAAATCTGCGGCTCTTGCAGCTGCATTTGACGCATCCTCAGAATGGTCTTCTCCGTCAGATATTAAAAATATTACACGATTAGTTTGATCTTCATCATTAAAAAATGTTCCAGATAAGTCAATAGCGCTATCTAATGCTGTCCCTTGTGAGGAAAGCATCTCAGTATTTAGGGATTGTAAAAACATTTTTGCAGCACTATAATCTGTTGTAATGGGTAACTGAGGAACTGCTTGAGCAGCATAGGCAATTATTCCCACTCGATCACTTGCTAGTTGATTTAAAATAGCTGATACCAAACGCTTTGATTTTTCAATACGATTTGGGGCAATATCTTCTGCCAACATACTTTTTGAAACATCAATTGCAAATACAATATCAACTCCTTCTCTTTTCACGGTCTCCAATTGCGTTCCAATTTTGGGATTCATTAATCCTATAATTAGGAACAAAAGCACAAAACTCAATAAAATAATTTTTAATGTAGGTTTAAAACTAGAACGGTTTGGACTTAAGAGTTGAAGTAATTCCGGTCGGGCAAAGTTTATTTGAGTTTTATGTTTCCAACGAAGAAAAATTCCATAAGAAATCCACAGGAGCGGTAAAGCTGCTAAAATGTAAATATATTCGAATACATCAATTTGATACATTATATAAAACTTTTAAAAAAAGTGTTTTTCCCAATCCACTCCAATACAATTAAGCTTAAAGCTATTAGCACTAGGATTCTATATTTCTCAGCATAATTGTAATATTTAAATTCTTCTATTTCTGTTTTTTCTAGCTTATTAATTTCTTCATATATCTCCTCTAACTTCTTGTTGTCAGTTGCTCTAAAGTAAATTCCTCCAGTTTCGTTTGCAATTTCCTTTAAAAGTTCTTCATCAATTTCCACTTTAGTTAGACCGTACTTAAACTTTCCGTTGGGTAAGATTCCAACTGGAGCAAGAGCTGTTCCATTACTTCCAAGACCAATAGTGTAGGTTTTAATTCCAAATTCTACTGCTAATTCTGTTGCAATTTTAGGATCAATAAATCCAGAATTATTAACCCCATCCGTTAACAGTATAATAATTTTACTTTTAGCTTTACTGTCTTTTAATCGATTTACCGAAGTCGCTAGACCCATTCCAATTGCTGTTCCGTCTTCAATTAATCCTTGAAAAGAAATCTCTCTAAGTGAGGACTTTACAATACTCTTATCACTAGTAATAGGGGTTTTTGTATAACTTTCTCCAGCATAAACAACTAGGCCTATTCTATCTGATGCACGGTCCTCTACAAAAGTCTCGGCTACTCGTTTTAAAGCGGTAAGACGATCAGGTTTTAAATCCTGAGACAGCATACTTGAAGATACATCAATAGCCATAACTATATCAATTCCTTTATTGGTTTTGGTTCGTGTAGAAATATCGACCGTTTGAGGTCTTGAAATTGCTAGAATGATAAGTCCTATTGCAATCAAGCGCATAATAAAAAGAAAAGGATAAACTTTTGACCAAATTGATGAAACATCCTGGAACCAAGAAAGACTTGGCATCTTTAATATAGCCTGTTTCTTTTTCCAAGTAAAAAAGTGCCATGCTAAAGCTACAGGGAGAATTAACAATAACCATAGGTAATTAGAATTTGCAAAATAAATATCTTCAAACATAGGTTAAAGTTCCTTTATTAATTCTAAACTGTTTATAATCCGTTGCTCTATTTTAGGTGCATATCGGTCCTCTTTTTCATACATAATCGTTAGGATTATAGTGCCTTCTTTAAAGGTGAATAATAAAGAATTAAATGAACAGCGGACCCTTTCGCTTAATCCCCTTTTTGGAAAATCTAATGAACCAAATACTTTTTCTACTGGAGCCCCAGAAGGAAGTTTCATTGATTCGTTTTTTATTAAAATATTCACTGCTCCCTTAGATTCAAATTTTGAAATAATTGAATTTACCAGTGCTTGACCTTTTTCTAAATCATCTTCTTTGGAATTCATGGATGGTGATTTATCATTTTGGGGATCTCTAAGTGGAAAATCAAATAATAAGTCAATATAAAAGGGGCTTTCAAAAGTTCCCAAACTAAATTGCTGAATATTTTTATCTTCAAGATTAGAACGTTCTAACACCTCTGGGGTTTCAATTTTCAATGGAGGCGTACCATACTGACTCATAATCCACTCACCACTTATAAGTTTTTTAGTTGGATATGCAAATAAAGTGTCTCGCACTGGATAATAACCATAAAACAGCATGCTAGTGACCAAAGCTAATAAGCCTAAGATTCCAACGCCAGAAAGTCCCCAAATCCACTTTTCTTTTCTTCGCTTTTTTGCTTGGTATTCTTGATAAGCAACTTGTTTATGAAGCTCTTCTTCGGTTGGCTCAGGTAATGCTTCCCTAGTTTGGATTACTACATTTTCAACTACTTTACGGTCTTCATTAGCAATACGATATTCTGGCATGGACTTTGCAAATTTGACTAAATCAGCGTTTTGAAGAACTTCTCGAAGGCTAATTAATGTCTTGCGATCCAAATTTAAAGTCCCTGCGTCTTTTCGGGTTTCCAACTTAATCAAAAGTTCTTCTGAAGTGCTCTCTAGGGCGTCAATTTTTGCTTCTTCTTCAAGATACCGGCGAACAACATCGGTTAATCTAGAATAGTACATTTTAAATTCTTCTTGCTTACTTAGATTTTCATTTTCTAGGGCTTTTAACTCTTCAATTGCTCGATCAAAGGGAAGAAGTTCCTGTTCTCTGAGTTTTTTTCTTCTTTTTTGGAATAAATAAGTATAAAATAGGCCAAATAAAGCAATGGAAAAAAATAAGCCCCAAAGGATTCTGGAGATTAATACTTCATAGTTTTTATCTACTTCTTGTAAAGGTTTGATATCATAAAGTTTCTGTTTAGTTGTATCAACCTTGACAGAATTTACACGAACAGGAATTAACTCTGCAATCTTTGAAAATCCATTTATTAAAACTTGTTGCTGAGGTAAAAAATAATTCCCAGAATCAAATTGAATCAAAGCATATTTCTTGGTGTATAGGTAATGATATTTAGAACGAATTGTGTCTACGGGGCTAACCTCAAGTAGTTCAAAGGGAGCAAATAAGGGTTTCTCTGGAAAAACAACTTGAGCTGAACTATCGGCTTTAACTTGAAGAAAATAATTAAGCTGTTCTCCAATTTTAATTGCTGTAGAATCTACCGCTACAGTTAAAGTAACTTCTTCTTGCCCCCAAGAATTAAATGAAATGAAGATAATCAAAAATATAAATACTGTTTTCTTCATCTATTAACGTCCTTTAAAATACCCCAAAAGCTTTTTTACATAACTTTCTTCTACACTACAACTTAGATGCCCTGCCCCATTTTTACTAAAAAGTTCTTCAAAAGCTATTACATGCTCCCTATATTTATTTTCGTAATTGCTTCTAATTTTTTTTGAAAAGGTGCTTACCAATTGAACCACTCCTGTTTCGGAATCTTTAATTGGAACGATACCTAGATTGGGGAGTTTAGTTTCAACTGTATCATAAACTCGTATTCCAGTTAGGTCATGCTTTTTAGCTGCGATTCTTAAATTTTTTTTGTATCCCTTATCCATAAAATCTGAAAGCATAAATATAATTGCTTTCTTCTTTAAAACTCCAGAGAGAAATTCTAAAGCATTAGCAATATTAGTCCTAGAACTGAGAGGTTTAAATTCTAATAATTCTCTAATAATTCTAAGTATATGTGATCTTCCTTTTTTAGGAGGAATATAAAGTTCTACTTGGTCTGAAAACAGTAATAATCCAACCTTATCATTGTTTTGTAAAGCAGAAAAAGCGAGAGTTGCAGCGATTTCCGTCAAAATTTCTCTTTTGAACTGGGTTCGAGTACCAAAAGCTTCTGATCCGCTTACATCGACCACTAGCATTAAAGTGAGTTCACGTTCTTCCTCAAAGACTTTGACAAAAGGTTCGTTATAACGCGCTGTCACGTTCCAATCAATTGCTCGAACATCATCTCCAAACTGGTATTGTCTTACTTCACTAAAAGTCATTCCACGGCCTTTGAATGTAGAATGGTATTCTCCACCAAAAACATGATCACTTAGTCGTCGTGTCTTAATTTCAATTTTACGAACTTTTTTTAGTAGCGCTTTTGTATCCATTACGTCCTGTCCTTTAACTAATATGTTAGAATGTACGTTTAGGGTACTTCGACTTCATTGATGATTTGTGTAATCAAATCTTCAGATGTTATATTTTCAGCCTCAGCCTCATAAGTCAAACCTATACGATGTCTTAAAACATCGAAAATAATAGCTCGTACATCCTCAGGTATAACATAACCTCTATGCTTCAAAAACGCATGACATTTTGCAGCCATGGCAAGGTTAATACTTCCTCTAGGTGAAGCTCCAAAGCTTATAAGTGGCTTAATTGATTCGAGATTATAATTCTCAGGGTAACGAGTTGCAAAAACTAAATTTAAAATATAATTTTCAATTTTTTCGTCCATGTACACTTCTCTAATCGTTTCTTGAGCAGATATGATTTGCTTGATAGAGACTACAGGTTTTACTTTAGCTGTATTACTTTGTAAATTGTTGCGAACGATAAGTTGTTCTTCGTCCAACTTAGGGTAATCGATTACAGCCTTAAGCATAAAACGGTCTACTTGTGCCTCTGGAAGTGGATAGGTCCCTTCTTGTTCTACAGGGTTTTGAGTCGCCATTACTAGAAAAGGAGCTTGAAGTTTAAAGGTTGTATCTCCAATAGTAACTTGCTTTTCTTGCATCGCCTCTAGCAGAGCTGATTGTACTTTTGCTGGGGCTCTATTAATTTCATCTGCTAAAACAAAATTAGCAAAAATTGGACCTTTTTTTATTGAAAAGTCATTCTCCTTGATATTATATATCATGGTTCCAACAACATCGGCAGGAAGTAAATCTGGTGTGAACTGAATTCGGCTAAAACTACCTTTTACAGCTTGACTCAATGTATTAATAGCTAAAGTTTTAGCAAGCCCTGGAACTCCTTCTAACAGTATATGTCCTTTACCTAAAAGGGCGATAATTAAGCGATCAACCATGTGCTTTTGCCCCACAATCACCTTTTTCATCTCTAAAGTAAGTAGGTCAACAAACGCACTCTCCTTCTCAATTTTCTCGTTGATAGCCTTAATATCGACCGTTTGATTTGTATTATTTTCCATAGGTTTATTCTACAATTTTTTGGATAGCAAATTTGAAAAATATATTACCATTTAATTGTTAATAATTGGTTAAAAATTGAATAGTCTCTAAATCGCTAAACGCCCAATTGTTGCTAATTTAGAATTGAAAATAAGAATATTATATCTAGATGAAACCCTTTTCAAGAATAATTTCAGGTACTATGACATGGGGAGCTTGGGGAAGCCGGTTTTCCATAAAACAAATGCAAGCGCTTATTGAAGAAGCGGTAGGTTTAGGAATATACACTTTTGATCACGCAGATATCTATGGGGGCTACACTACTGAACAAGAATTTGGAAAGGCGTTTAAGGAAAGTACTATACCGCGTGAAAATGTTCAGTTTATAACAAAATGTGGAATTCAGATGCCCTGCGAAGCAAGACCACTACCTGTTAAGTATTATGATTTAAGTGGAGCTCATATTCGAATGAGTGTTGAAAACTCATTAAAAAAACTACATACAGACTATATTGATGTTCTTTTACTTCATCGCCCAAGCCCGTTAATGGATTCTTCTATTATAGCTAACGAGATTCAAAAACTCCAGAAAGAAGGAAAAGTAAAACAGCTTGGGGTTTCCAACTTCACCTCTTCACAAATGCAATTAATTCAAAAAGAAGTCTCATTGTCTTGGAACCAAATAGAGTGCTCACTTACTCATGAAATTTCAATGTTTGATGGTACTTTAGATTTTATGAAGTTTAATGATATTGGAGCTATGGCCTGGAGTCCTCTTGGAATTTACTTTAAAGAAGGTTCTATTCAACAGCAGCGTGTTCAAGAAGTTATAATTCCCTTGTGCAAGAAATATAATTACTCCGAGGACCAGTTACTTTTAGCATGGTTAATTCATCATCCCTCTAAAATATTCCCTATTGTGGGGACTACATCTGCTGCACGAATGAAAAAAGCCACAGATGCAATAGAATTAGAATTAGATATTACCGATTGGTTTTTATTGCTAGAGGCCAGCATGGGAGAACCTTTACCTTAACAATATGAAAAATAAAATTATTTTAATAACAGGTGCTACAAGTGGGATAGGCCGAGCAGTAGCTATTCGTTTTGCTAGTATGGGTTCTCAATTGATCTTATGTGGAAGAAGAGAAGAAAAACTAAAAATTCTCGCTCAAGAATTAGGTGGGAGTCACCAACTACTCATCTTTGATGTGAGAGATAAAAAAGCTGTTTTTAAAGCTATTAACAACCTTCCAGAGGCATATAAAAAAATTGACCTTTTGATCAATAATGCAGGAAATGCTCACGGAATGGATCCAGTTCAATCAGCAGATTTAGATGACTGGGATGCAATGATTGACGGCAATGTAAAAGGCTTGATGTATGTAACCAAGGCAGTCCTTCCATCAATGGTTACTTTAAGAAAAGGACAAATAATCAATTTGGGGTCAATCGCAGCAAAAGAAGTCTACCCTAATGGTAGCGTATATTGTAGTAGTAAAGCTGCTGTTGATTTTTTTACAAGAGGTCTTAGGATTGATTTAAATCCACTGGGGATTCGTGTAGGGGCAATTCACCCGGGATTAGTAGAAACTGAATTTTCAGAGGTACGTTTTAAAGGTGATCAAGAAAGATCAGAAAAAGTTTATAAAGGTATGCAGGCATTAAGTGCTGATGAAGTAGCAGATGCTATCATTTATATGGCACAAGTCCCAGAAAAAGTAAATATTGCAGATTTAGTTATACTTCCAACGCGTCAAGCTAATGCCTATGTAAACAATCGGATTAACTAATTTGACCAATATGCTACTCTTCTTCTAAAATTTCAGGATATAAGAAATTATTATACGGAAAACGAGTGACATGAATCTTTCTAATCTCATTATAGACTCGATTTCGAAATTCTTTTATATTTTTTTTATTCTTAGCAGAAATAAAAATAGCTTGACCATTCATAGAACTCATCCAGGTTCGTTCCCATTCTTCAAGACTGTAATGCTTCTTCCCTCGTAATTCAACTAATTCTGTTTCATCCCAATTTTTAGGTTCATAGGCATCTATTTTATTAAAAACCATATAAGTGGGTTTGTCTAGACTTTTTATTTCTTTAAGAATCTGATTAACCGATTCTATGTGTTCTTCAAAATTTGGATGAGAGATATCGACCACATGAATTAAAAGATCTGCTTCCTGAACCTCATCAAGAGTGCTTTTAAAGGATTCTACTAATTGCGTAGGTAATTTTCGAATAAAACCTACGGTATCACTCAATAAAAAGGGGAGATTTCCGATGACTACTTTTCTTACAGTGGTGTCAAGAGTTGCAAAAAGTTTATTCTCAGCAAAAACCTCACTTTTAGCAATTATATTCATTAGAGTTGATTTACCCACATTGGTATAACCAACCAAAGCAACACGGACTAAAGCACCTCGATTGCCTCTTTGCGTTGCCATTTGTTTATCTATAGTAATTAACTTTTTTTTAAGCAGGGAAATTTTATCTCTAACAATCCTTCGATCGGTTTCAATTTCAGTTTCACCGGGTCCTCGCATTCCAATCCCTCCTTTTTGACGTTCCAAATGTGTCCACAGCCCTTTTAAACGTGGAAGTAAATATTGGTATTGTGCCAACTCAACTTGAGTTCGAGCATAGCTAGTTTGTGCACGTTGAGCAAAAATATCTAGGATAAGTCCCGTGCGATCAAGAACTTTTACTTTAAGAATTTTTTCAATATTAACTTGTTGTGCTGGAGTCAATTCATCATCAAAAATCACAGAAGAAATATCATTTATTTTAACAAAGTCCATAACCTCCATCATTTTTCCAGAACCAATAAAGGTTTTAGGATTAGGTGGATCAATCTTTTGATTAAACCGTTTAAGAACTTTACCTCCAGCAGTGTATGTCAAAAATTCTAATTCATCCATATACTCTTTTGATTGATTTTCATTCTGTCTCCCATTAATAACTCCAACGGTTACTGCGTTTTCAAGATTTAAAGATTTTTCTTCAATCATATCAATTGATTTCCCATTTTTTGATTTCAAGACAGATTCCATCAAAAGTTGCATAAGTATAATGTGAAATCCAATCTCCTAAATTGATGTATTGTGATTTATTATTTAAATTGATTTGCATTGGAATGTGTCGGTGTCCAAATATAAAATAATCACGGTGCTTTTCCTCTAGCTTTCGTTTAGCATATATCGCTAACCATTCATTTTCTTCGCCTAAGAAGACAGAGTTTTTATCTCCAGAAATCAATTTATTTTTTAAAGAAAAATAATTCCCTAAACGCATTCCTATGTCTGGGTGTAATGCCTGAAAAAGTCGCTTTGCTAAACGATTTGTGAAAAGTTTTTTCATTCGCTTAAATCCATTATCGTTAGGTCCAAGGCCGTCTCCGTGAGCAATAAAAAAAGATTTTGAATTAAATATAAATTCTTCCGCCTTGTGGTAAACTAATATATTTAATTCTTTTTCAAAATAATCTTTCATCCATAAATCGTGATTACCAACAAAATAATGTATAAGAATTCCTCGATCTGCAATAGAAGCTAGTTTGCCTAATATCCTTACAAATCCCTTGGGAACAACGGTTTTGTATTCAAACCAAAAATCAAATAAATCACCTAATAAAAATAAGACTGCAGCATCTTTTTCAATATTATCAAGCCATTGAATAAAATAGCTTTCACGTTCCTTACTCAGGTATTTAGTTGGGGCTCCAAAGTGTTGGTCAGATGCAAAATAAATTTTCTTATTTACTGGAATATCCATAGATAATAGGTTAACCTACCGCTTGTTCCAAGTCAGAAATCAAATCGCGAACATCTTCAATTCCCACGCTCAAACGAATAAGTGCATCCACTACTCCACTCTTTTCTCTAATTTCTTTTGGTATAGAAGCGTGAGTCATACTAGCAGGATGTCCGGCTAAACTTTCTACACCACCTAATGATTCAGCAAGGGTAAAAAGCTCTAATCGTTCAACAATCTTTATAGCAGATTGATAATCTGCACCTTTAGTTATAAAAGAAAGCATACCTCCATAATCTTTCATCTGGGCTTTTGCTATTATATGATTTGGATGGGATTCAAAACCTGGCCAATAAACCTTTTCAATTTTGGGATGATTCTTTAAAAATTTGGCAATGACAGCTGTATTTTCACAATGTCGTTGCATGCGGACATGTAAAGTTTTAATCCCCCTTAGAGTTAAAAAACTATCCATTGGTCCGCAAATAGCGCCACTCGCGTTTTGGATAAACCCAATTTTTTCTGCAAGGCTTGGGCTATTTACTACCAAAGCTCCCAAAACTACATCCGAATGACCAGCAAGGTATTTAGTAGCAGAATGCATTACGATGTCTGCACCCATATTTAGTGGTTGTTGTATATAAGATGAAGCAAAAGTATTATCAACAGCAACTAAAATTTCATTTCCTTTTACCAGTTTAACCACAGCTTGAATATCTATGATATTCATCATAGGATTTGTTGGGGTTTCAATCCAAATCAGTTTAGTTTTTTTATTAATACTAGAAGCTATAAGCTCAGTATTATGCATTGGGACGAAGTGAAATTTTAATCCAAAATCTTCAAATATTTTCGTGAATATGCGGTAAGAACCTCCATAAAGATCATCTGTAGAAATAATTTCATCTCCTGGTTTTAATAATTTTAAAACTGCATCCATTGCTGCAAGACCAGATCCAAAAGCAAATCCAAAAGTTCCTTGTTCTATACTGGCTAATGATTTTTCTAGTGCTTGACGTGTAGGATTATGAGTTCGACTATATTCGAATCCTTTATGTCCTCCTGGGGTAGATTGTGCATAGGTGGAGGTTTGATAAATTGGAGGCATTACTGCGCCATAGGCTTTATCGGGCTCTTGACCCCCATGAATGGTTGCAGTATTAAAATAGAGTTTATCTTTCATCCTATCAAAATTTTTATGTTTGCAAAGGTATTTGATTTTATATAAAACCCCTGATGTTCAATAAAAATGATTTTTATTTGTAATATTAAAATACTCTCATGCGAATTTTTTATTATTTAAGTAGCTGTGACACTTGTAAAAGAATTGCAAAAGAACTTTCCATTGATGATACTGTTTCTCAGATTGACATTAAGAAAAATCCTATTACTAATTCTGAATTAGAGGTATTATACCAAATTACCGGTAGTTATGAAGACTTAGTAAACAAAAGAGCCCAACTTTTCAAGCAGAATAATTTAAAGGACCAAAATTTAAATGAAGAGGCCTATAGAGCTCTTTTATTAGAACATTATACATTTTTAAAGCGACCCGTTTTACTTCACGATAAAATCATTTTCATAGGAAATTCAGCTAAAACAGTTACGGCTGCTAAAACCTTTTTAGATGAACAGTAGAGCTTTAGCATTAGTTGCTGCCTTTGGAGCAACAACTATCTATGGCATGAATCATACTATTGCTAAAGTAGTTATGCCTCATTATATTGGTCCTTTTGGATTTATTATGCTCCGAGTCGTTGGTGCATGTATTCTGTTTTGGTTAGTTGGTCTTTTTATGCCCAAAGAAACAATAGAACGAAAAGATTTTTTAAGAATTGCTTTTACTGCACTATTTGGCATGTGTATAAATATGCTAATGTTTTTCAAAGGCCTTCAGCTTTCAACCCCTATAAATAGTGGTGTAATTGTAACCTTGACTCCTATAATTATTCTTATTTTATCTGCTTTCTTCTTAAAGGAAAAACTGACCCGATTTAAGTTTTTAGGAATAATCCTGGGGTTTATAGGAGCTCTTTTGCTAATTCTTTACGGTAATTCGACTAAAGTAATTAATGCACCTAATATTTCCTTTGGAAATACGATGTTACTAATAAATGCAGTAAGTTTTGGAGCTTATCTAGTAATGGTTAAGCCACTAACTAAAAAATACAGTACGGTAACTTTAATGAAATGGATGTTTTTACTCGGAGTCATTTATACCTTTCCATTCACCATCACTGAATTTATAGAAGTCTCTTGGAAAGCATTACCCTTTGAAGCTATTTGGCGAATTAGTTTTGTTATTGTAGGTACTACTTTTTTGACCTATATGTTTAATGTTTTTGCTCTTAAAACTCTTCCCCCAACTACAATAGGAGCATTTACTTATCTTCAGCCTATAATCACGATATTTTACGCAGTAATCACAGGTAACGACATCTTAGATGGTGTGAAAATTCTTGCTTGTCTATTAGTGTTTTTAGGAGTGTATTTGGTTTCAAAAAAGGGAAAAATTCCTCATAATTAAAAATTTTTAACGAAAGGATTAGTTTTATAATTAAACCTATGTCAAAAAAACGTTTTTACTATTTAATCAAGATCCAGTTTTTAGGTTATCGTTTCCATGGATGGCAAAAGCAACCAAATCAAAAAACCGTTCATTTAATGATTGATAAGACTTTAAATTTTATTTTAGAAAATAAAATCTTCAAAACTCTTGGTTCAGGCAGAACGGATGCTAAGGTTTCTGCCAACGAAGCTGCGATAGAACTTTTTATAGAAGAATCTCCTATTCAAAATCTTGACAGTTTTTTGGAAGATTTTAATTTCAATTTACCACAAGATATTCGAGCACTTTCGATTCAAGAAGTTAACTCTTATTTTAATATCATTCAAGATGTCAAAGAAAAAGAGTACCATTACGTTTTTGCATATGGATCGAAGTCACATCCCTTTTGCGCACCACTAATAACAACAATTAATGAATCCTTAAACATAAATCTCATGAAACAAGGTGCAAAATTATTTCAAGGAAAACATAATTTTAGAACCTATTGTTACAGGCCCAAAGAAGAAGGAAATTATGAAAGGGAGTTAAGCTGTTGCAAGATCATTGGAAATAATATCTATAAAGCTAATTTTTTTCCTAAAAAAAGTTATTTACTCAAAATCAATGGAAAAGGTTTTGGAAGACATCAAATTCGTTTGATGATGGGTGCTTTAATCAAGTTAGGTAATGGTGAAATTGATCTAGATTATATTTCTAGAAGTCTTTTGATTAACAGTAGCAAAACAATGGATTATATTGCACCTGCATCGGGTTTAATTTTACACAAAGTCAAATTCTAAAGTTTCTTAATTACTAAAATCCTGTTTCAGAAAGCACAATTAATAAGGCCATCTGGATAGCTTTATAACCTTCTTCATTAATCCACCATTCATCAAGTGAATGCACTTTCCCGCCGTTACCACCGCACCCTATAGTTACTGAAGGTATCCCTTTTGAAATTGGAATGTTTGAGTTAGTAGATCCTCTTATTAAAATAGGTTTCTCTCCAAAATGAGTTGCTGCTGAAAGGGTTCTTTGTACTAAGGGTATTGAACTTGATAATTCTCCTGAAGGACGATTTCCTATTTTCTCAAATTCTAAGGTTAAATTAGGACCTAGCCTTTTGATTTTGTTTTGATTATCTAGAGCCTTTTGAGTAGCTGATTTTAATAACATTTCCATTTCATCCAAACGATATGGTTCTATTGATCTAATATCAATTTGCATAGAAGACTCAAAAGGAACAGAATTAATAGAAGTCCCTCCAGAAATTACTCCCACGTTATAGCTTGTTTTTGGTCCTTCTGAAGTAAATTCATTTGCATTTATTACAAAATTACTTATTGCCTCTCCAAGAGCGTGGTGAGGATTAGCTAATCCGAATGACCCCCATGAATGACCTCCAGGACCTTTAAATGTTACTCGATAACGATAAGAGCCCAAGGCTTTATTATATATACGCCCAATAGATCCTCCATCTATGGCTATCCAACTATCAATTTTCGGTCCTCCATCTCTAAAAAGATGTTTTACTCCTCTAAGGTCACCTAAGCCTTCTTCTCCTACAGAACCAATAAAAAGTATATTTTCTTTTGGTGTAATTCCTGTGGCTTTCATAGTTTCTATAAGAGTTAATATCATAGATAAGCCTCTTGTATCGTCTCCAATGCCGGGTGCGAAAAGAGTATCATTTTTGATATTTACTTTTACATCTGTACCTTCAGGAAAAACAGTATCTAAGTGAGCATCTAATGCGATAGTGCGATTCCCTCTGCTCCCTTTAAATAAACCTAAAACATTTCCTTCACTATCAATCCATAATGAATCCACTCCCATCTCTTTAAAATAATTAGCAAAAACAGCTGCCCGTTTTGATTCTTTAAAAGGAGGTGATGCGATTTCAGTTAACGATATGTGTCGTTCCATAGTCTTTGGCTCTAACTCTTTGATTTTAGAAAAAGCAGCCTTTATTTTTTTGTTTTTCACCAAACGTTTTATTTCCTTAGTATACTTTTTCTCTATTTCTATGTCTTGTTGAGCAATAGAAATATTAGTCAAAAGAAAAATGGTTAAAAAAGTAATTTTATTGAAATTCATAAAATATTATTTAGATAGATTTTTTGAATGAAAGCCAAACGAATTTCAACCCTATATGTTAAATAGGAAATATTTACTAAATATCTAATAGAATATAAATCATTCCAGCAAATTTCAAATTCTTTTAAAAACATATAA
>MDSY01094544.1_pt1 | contig 19481 bp, 17 predicted proteins | sample 811131 | NCBI WGS metagenome assembly MDSY01 (sample SAMN05326643, study PRJNA326480) | marine metagenome | isolation source: seawater | place: Atlantic Ocean: South West | collected 2010
TGCTTGTCTTGCTGCTTCAATACCTAAAACACGATATATTTCTTGAATATCATTACTAATTGTTTTGCTTACATCAATATAATCAAGTGCAAGTATATCCATTAAATTTGTTCCAACTGTATCTAGAACCCATCCTTCTTTTTTCTTGTATTTTCCTGCATCTTTGTGAAGTTCATTCAAGGTTTTGCGTAAAATAACCTTTTTAATTTTTTTTATACCACTAAGTATAGTATTATCTAACAATTGATCTTGAAAATTTTTCAGTAAATAAATTTCATCGGATTGATCCAATGGATTAATAGTTCCATTTTTCTTTTTGTTTGATAATATATTATTCAATCTTATTCTGAATACAAGTTTATCAGAATTGTAATCCGAGTAAACACAATTGACTGTGTCTTCGTATGAATTTGAAATGGCAAAATTTAAATCATCCATGGTAATCTTTTTTTCCAACATTAATTCTTTATCCAATTCCATGCGAATAATCCATTTAGACTTGTCTTTTGGATTTGTAATTTCTTGTCCCAAGCATTGATCTACCATATTTTCAAACTCGTAGTATTGTGATAGTGTATCCACATCTGACTCTATTAGTGTATTTAAATCATCAGGATCAAAACATATTTCAATACTACTAACAAGTTCTCTTAAACTGGTAAATTCGATATCAGGAATATAATTTTGTACTTCTTCTCTATTGCTTTGTTTATCTTTTGGTAAATAAATGGTTAAAGAAGGATTCTTAGGATTTTCAGACAATGATAATATTTCTTCAATTCTAGGTACACCACGCGTAACATTTGACTTGGAAGCAACACCTGCAAAATGAAAAGTGTTCAAAGTCATTTGTGTTGTAGGTTCACCAATAGATTGTGCAGCAATCATTCCTACCATTTCACCAGGTGCTATAATCGACTGTTTATACAGTAAATTGATCGTTTCTAGTAAAGACATAACCGTTTTTCTATTAAATCTTTTTACAGTCAAAAGTTCTTTTGGTGACAAATAATAGTAATATAATACTTTAAACAAATTACTAGGCTTAATATAATAGTTATTTTCCAGGTTTGCATAATTTTTTTCTAACAATTTAAATGTTTCAAGAGGAGTAATATCAACCATTGAATTTTTATTTATATTTTGAAGACCTTGAATATTATTAATTGTATATTTAAAAGAAACTGGTATATGTACACAAGCATTCCCATCAACATATTTAAATACATGTTCAATAATTTGCTCTCGTGATTCAATCATATAATCGGTATATTGTTGTACTTTTTCTTTTAGTTCTTCTGTTTGTTTTTTCATTCTAGTTGCTGCTCCTTTTGTGTATGGTGTAATTAAAATATTTGCATTTTCATTTTCTTTAGAAATATAATAATGTGAATAAATTTCTTCTAATGACATGTTTACTAGATCTAAAAATTGATTTTCAACTTTTACTGTATCAACACCATCATCACCATAACTAAATTGAATTATTTTTTGTTTATTATTTCTAACTGTCATGTCATACTCTACTTTTAAATCTTCTAATCCCTTAATTAATCTTCTTTGAATATAACCTGTTTGAGAAGTTTTAACAGCAGTATCTATTAAACCTACACGACCACCCATAGCATGGAAAAACAACTCTTCAGGTGATAATCCAGAGATGAAGGAACTTTCTACAAAACCTCTAGCAGTAGGCGAATCATCAAATTTTGAAAAATGTGGTAATGTACGATCTTCAAATCCATAAGGAATTCTTTTACCATCTACGGTTTGTTGACCTAGACAAGAAATCATCTGAGATATATTGATATCACTTCCTTTAGAACCAGCATTAACCATGATAACAAATCTATTTGTTTTAGATAAACTTTTTCTACCTATTTTACCTGCTTCACCAGTAGCATTGTTTAAAATACTGGTAACTTGTGTTTCAAATTCTTGTTCATTTGTTTTACCAGTCTTGTTTTCGAAAATACCCAAATGGGTTTGATCAATTAAATTTTTAACCTCTTTTTTTTTGTTTGTAATCGTATTGGCAATTTTTTCGTTTGTTTCTTTATTAGAAATCAAATCACTAATTCCCACACTATAAGCACTAGTTTTCATATATTCTGTTATAACATTTTGAAAATCATCTACAAAATCAGAAGATGCTTTATTACCAAAATAGTTACATATTCTTTGTAATAATCCTTTTCCACCTCCTCCAAACACCCCCTTATCCATTTGACCTCTAATGTAATTTCCAGCAATAATTTCTATAACATGATTTGAAGAATTAAAATCTTCTCCACTATCAGAAAACATCTTATTTCCAAATTTCATAGTTAGCGGAGGCATTATTTGTGATAAAATATCAAAACTGGAAATCGTTTTTTTGTTTCTTATATCTTTTGTTGTTATTTTATTAAATAACATTAACAGATTCATAGCTTGCAGGCGATCAAAATTTATGTCTTTTCTAGTAAAACGAAAAGCACCTAGTAATGAATCCTGAAAAATACCAATAATAGATGAATTATTTGCAGGACTAATAATTTGATAAGGTACAGCAGCCAAATTTTTCAATTCGATTTCTGATTCTTCATCTTGAGGCATATGCAAATTCATTTCATCTCCATCAAAATCAGCATTATAAGGCTTAGTGTCACCAACATTCATTCGAAATGTATCTCCTTTAAACATGATTACAGCAATATGACACATCATACTCATCCTATGTAGAGTTGGTTGTCTATTAAATAAAACACCATCTCCATCCATCATATGACGATGAACAATATCACCATTTTTAAGATTGATATTTTCTCTATCAGCATATCTTAATGTAATCTGTTCTCCACTTTTTCTTTGTAATATTTTAGCTCCGGGATAATTATCTGGACCATTACGAACAAGTTTTGTCAAAAATTTCTTATTATTATTGTTTACAGTAACTGGTTTTGTAATATTTTTTGCAACTTTTAATGGTACACCTAGTTCGCGAATGGACAAATTAGGGTCAGGTGTAATCACTGATCTAGCAGAAAAGTCTACTCTTTTTCCCATTAAATTTCCTCTAACACGACCACCTTTTCCATTTAATCTTTCTTTTATGGATTTTAACGGTCTTCCTGACCTTTGTGCAACTGAGGCTACACCTGGAATTTTATTGTCAACTTGTGTTGCTACATAATATTGTAATACAGTGTGCCAATCATCAATAATATTTGAATTTGCATTTTCTTGCATTTTTTCAAGTAAAGTTTTGTTTGCTTTTATAATATTTACCAAAATATGACTAATATCGTCTTCACTTCGTTGTTGTCCATCCATTTTAATGGAGGGTCTAACTGAAGGTGGTGGAACAGCTAAAACTTGGCATATCATCCAATCGGGTCTTGAAAATACTGGACTAAAACCCATAAAATTAACATCATCGTCTGATATACGCTTAAATATTTTTAAAATTATTTCAGGTGTTAACTTCATAGTTAACTTTTCTTTATCTTCTTCTAAATCTAATCCATTAACATTATCCCATTCTGCAAATAAAGTAGCTAATCCTTCTTTTTTAAATTTTTTAGGCTGTAGGCACCCACAACCATCATGAGAATCTTCACCACAACGATTAACAGAACTCGCTAATTTAAATACATAGTTCCATCTCTCATCTGCGTTCATCTTTAGAGCATGTTTATAGTTTTCTTTACTAATTTTTAATTTACTACATTTAATACATACACATCTTAAAATTTTCATAATAGTATTTAAATATTGAATATAAAAGACAGGTCTAGCCAGTTCAATATGTCCAAAATACCCAGGAGTGTCCATATAATTTAAACCATCTGTAGGACATATTAATCCAGGCTCTAAAACACCCATTCTAGGATCAAACAAACCTCCTATTACAGGTTTGTTATTAATATATGTATCCCTTGATGTAATTTCAGCCACAGATCCTTTTCGGATTTCTTCAGGACTCAAAATACTAAATTGAATACCTAATATTTTAGAACTTTTTTGTTTAGGGAATATTTCTTTGGATTTACTTGACATGCTTCCTTATAATATAATGTAATATTTAACTTGTTTTATCTATCAATTTTATTTAAAATTATAAAAAATTGATTGAAATATAGTATTCAAAATAATATAAACATAAATTAAGATGGGTCTAAAAGATAAGATGAATTCCGATAAATCTAACAAGAAAGTTTACAACACACGATCAAGTAATAATAAAAATTTAAAGAAAAATGAACAATCAGAAAGCAGTGATAGTAGTTACAGTGATAGTGAAAGTGAGGATGAAGTAATGAATGTTCATGAATATAGAAAAATGTTGCAAAAAATTTTTCCATCTAAATATTTGAATGATAAGATCAAGTCCAACGAAAAATCAGACTCTGAACTGAAAAAGAAAGTTTCTAAAATTAGTAAATCTTTGCCCAATAAATCCAAATCTGAAATTAAAAAAGATCTTGAAAGACTTGAAGAAGTAAAAAAGAGAAGAGCAGCTGCTGCTGAGTCAAAGCGTAAGAAGGTTGAAGAAGAGGAAGAAGAAGAAGAAGAAGAAGAAGACGACGACGACGAATATGAAACTGTTTCAGAAGAGGATGAAGATGAAGAGGATGATGAAAGTGAATACAGTGAATCAGATGAATATGATGACAAACAAGGAAAAAACAAAAATTTTAATATTATTTTCACTATTGGTGATCCAACGATGGATGAAGAATATGATGGTGAAGATGAAGATTACGAAGAGTCTGAATCAGAAAGTGAATCAGAAAGTGAAGGGGAAAAGGAAAAGAATTTAAATAAAATAAAAGAAAAAGAAACTATTTTGAAGAATAAAGAGGCTTCTTTACTTGAAATCAAGACGACTATGGAAAAAATGTTAAAAGAAGATGAAAATAATGAAGTAGCTATTGAAGGATTAAAAGATATTGAAAAGAAACAAAAAAAACTACAAAAAGAATTTGACAGTCTTACTAAAAACCAAAAGAACAAAAATCTTAAAAAATTTAGAAATTTATTGAACAATAAAAATGTAATGAATGATTACAAATTTTTCAGAGAAAATTTGAATTTAGACGAGCAAAAAAAGGTATTAACACAAATTGAGAATGTAAACAACGAAAATATTGTAAAAAAGCCTTACCGCTTATCTGTATTAGAGTCTGATATACCAGCCAACTTGAAGGCAATTGCACTTAATAAGATTTCTTCTTTACGATATATGGATCCGGGTAATGGTGAATATTACAAAATAAAAAACTGGGTGGATACATTTATGCAAATACCATTTAACAAACATAAGAACTTGGATATTTCGATTAAAGATGGAGTTGAAAAATGTAGTGATTATATGGAAAGCTCAAAAAAAATATTGGATAGCGCAGTGTATGGTTTAAATGATGCAAAGATGCAAATTATGCAAATGATTGGACAGTGGATTTCAAATCCAGATGCTATTGGAACAGCTATAGCTATCAAGGGTCCAATGGGAACTGGAAAAACTACTCTTGTAAAAGAAGGAATCAGTAAGATTTTGAATAGAGAGTTTGCTTTTATTGCCCTTGGTGGTGCGACTGACTCAAGCTTTTTAGAAGGACACTCGTATACATATGAGGGAAGTACTTGGGGAAAAATTGTAGATATATTGGTAAAAACAAAGACAATGAATCCAGTTATTTATTTTGATGAATTGGATAAAATTAGTGATACACCAAAAGGTGAAGAAATTGCTGGAATTTTGACGCATTTAACTGATACTTCACAAAACAGTCAGTTTCATGATAAATATTTTTCAGAAATAGATTTTGATCTAAGCAAGTGTTTGTTTATATTTAGTTATAATGATGAATCGAAAGTAAATAGAATTTTACTTGATAGAATGTACAAGATTCAAACTGATGGATATGAAAAGAAGGATAAAAGAATTATATCCAAAAATTATTTGATTCCTAGTATTATCAAGCAAGTAAATTTTGAAGAAGATCAAATTATCATTCCGGATGAAACAGTTGATTATATTATCGAAAATTATACTGAAAGAGAAAAGGGCGTTAGAAATTTGAAGAGGTGTTTAGAAATAATTCATACAAAGTTGAACCTACATCGATTAATGAAGAGTGATACAACTTTATTTGACGGAGATAAGACATTAAATGTAACTTTTCCGTTTACAGTAACAACAGAAGTAGTATCAAAGTTAATCAAAAAGGATCCAATCAATATGTCATTACAAAGTATGTATTTATAATTTAAAGAGTTAATAACAGAGTTAATTAACAAACTATGGATTATATACACACCTTAAAAATGACCAAATATTCTCTGCAAAGACAAATACAAAATATTGATTGTATAGTAGAAGAAGCTAATTTTCAAGAAAAACAAAATATAAATATTCAAATAGACATGTATGATAATTTTTTTTTCGAAAAATTAAATCAAAAAAAAAATACAATAAAAGAAAAAATAAAAGAAATAAATATAATTCTAAAAAATAATTGTGTTCATGATCTAATCGAAGATGAAGTAGAAATTCCAACAGATCCAGATTATCCAATTATAAAAAAGATAATTTATTGTAAATATTGTGAATTAATATTTTGATAATATATATATGAAAAAATTTGTTAAAAATTCCTTTTTGATGATTCGACACGGAGAATCAATTTGGAATCATAAAAGTAAGTTTACAGGATGGACGGATATTCCTTTGACTGAAAATGGGTTTGAAGAAGCCAAAAATATTGGAAATATTTTAGAAAAACTTGACCTTTATCCAGGATTTTTTTTTTCATCTTCTTTAAAAAGGAGTATTGATACAAATGATATAATAATGAGAACATTGAAAATGAATTGTAAAAACGAAGAAAATTGGAGGCTAAACGAAAAGCACTATGGATATCTAGATGGCATTGAAAGAAATATTATTAAACAGCATTTTGGTGAAGAATATATTGAATTAATGAGAAAAAGTTACACAATGCATCCACCTATTTATAAAAATAAAAAAATAATTGAAAATCATTATTATACTACATATACAAATATGTATTTTCACTTGCATCCTATGGGTGAATCAAAAAAAATGGTTATGGAGAGATTTAAACCATATTGGAAAGAAACCATTTTACCTACAATATATTCTGGTATTACACCTTTAATTTGTACACATAAACACACGGCAAGAGTGTTAATGAAACATATAAAAAAAATAAGTGATAAAGATTTTGAAAATTATCAACTACCTTCAAAAAAAATTTTGTATATATCTTTAAATGATCAAGGATTTATTGATGAAGAAAGACACATTCCTTACGATTTATTTAAATAATTTTTATTAAAATAATAATTATTTAATATTCTGCAGGTTTCATTGTTCTATTACCTCCTCTTTGATTAAGATAGTCAACTTGTTCCAAAGATAAACAAGCACATCCAGTACTTGTAGAATAACTAGATGGACAACACTCTGGATCAAACTTATTGTCAGCAAAAAAATCCATTTGTCCATTTTCTAATGGAACGGCTGTTCCTGTATTTTGTAAATACTTTCCATAAGTATCTTGATAACCCATATCCTTGGAATAGGTAGATGCTTTATTTGTCCAACTGTTAACTGTTCCATCAGACATATGATAATCAATACTACTTCCATGTAACATTGTTAAACCTTCTTTAATACCTATTTTACTACATGAACAAAGTAAATGTGCACCCAATACAAATCCAACAAGCATAGAAATAATTACTATTTCTAATCTACATGTTAATCCAAAAACTTTAAATTCCATATTTTTATATATATAATTCATATATATAAAAATTAAAGCATAGTTGGTAAAAACGAACTATTTTCTAAATCTAAATAATTATCAATACAACTATTATAATCTAAAAATCTTATACCATTTACATAAAATGATTTTTTATTAGTAATTAAATGATACAAATAATCTTCTTTTACTTGTTCGCCATGCATATTTAATGTTGACATCTTTCCTAAATCAACATCATTTATTTGTAAATTAGGTCCGCCTTTTATTATACATCCATCTGCTAAATAATATTCTTTACAATGTAAATCGCTCGATTTTATTTTTACTATTCCAACAACTCTTTCTCCAAATTTCAATACATCATTTACTTCTACATTTTTTATATTTACACTGTGTCCATCTGTTAATTCAATTTGTGTATATTCACTAAATCCACCGTCTAAATACTTGTGTATGTCATCTAAATAAAATATATCTGGTAAATACTTGCTACAATTGTGTCTTAACTTTGATACTTCTTCTACTGATAAATCATCATAATCAGAAAAAAATAAATCTTGGATTTTTATAAATTTTTTACTCGTATTTATACAATATACTTGTTCTATGTCTTTTTCGTAAATACGACTTTGAGGATGTTTTTCTACTTCTATAAATTTATTTTCATAAATCACTTTATGTGTACCACTAACTATGATATCGTTTAGAACATACATTTTTTCCATACATGCCATTTTCATTATACTTGTTACTTCATTTTTATTTTCTAAAAACATTCCTGCTTCAATGTCTTTTATTTTTATCATGGATCCATCGTCCATTTTTAAAAGCGTGTTTTCTTCAAAACAACTAGGTATTCCTGGTAATGGATTTATCCATTTTTTTAAAATCATTACTGATATAATATACACAATAATACTTGGTATTAATAACGCAATAAATAGTACCAATAAAGCAATAGCAAAAGGAATTCCTAATCCAAAAGGAATCAAATATAAAACTAAAATTATTACTGCTAGAGAAATCAATAATCCAGATGCAATTTTTACTATTGCTCCAATAGAAGCTACAATCGTTTGATATAATCCAAATAGAGTAAATATTCCTGTTGCTACAACACCTTTTGCTTTATTTGTTAAATCTTTTACTTTTATCAAAATATATTGAATAGGGATCATTACATTGAGCAGTCTGTTCAAAGTATTTTCACTTACTTTCCCAATTGATGTTCTTATTGAATACAACACTGATCTTACAATATTTATAGATTCTGTCATTAAAGAAAATACTTCGCTAAATGAAGATGTTAAATAATAAAAAGGTGATAAAAAAATACTTATAATGTCATTTAAAATACCATAAACACAGTTTGAAAAATTATTTGCCGTAAATTCAAATGCAGTTTGTTTTCCTCCAGGAGGAGGGTTTATTATTCCTGCAAATGGTATTACTGAAGGATTACATCTTTGATTAATCCAATCTGCTTTTATGGGTTGTATATTATTTAAAATATGGTAATAAGAAAATATATAAAAAGCTATAATAAAAAATATAATAGTAATCCAAAGTGATCCGCCATATTTTTCTAAAAATCCTGTTTTATCATATAATTTATTTATTATTTTATAAACATTCATATATATTTTGTATGTATAATAAATAAATTGATTTTAATTAAATTCGAACTTTGCTAATAAATCTTACTAGATCACCTGGAGGACCATTCCATCCTGATTGCATAGTCATGACACTACCTTGTAAAATATATAATAAAGTTACCACTACACCTACCATTTTTGATACCATATCTTTGACTTTCATTAAAAGAAACTGAATTTGAATTAATAAATTTAAAAAAACACCAAAAATACTTTTTACTATTGTAACAAAAAATGTTCTTATTACATGAAAAAAAACTCTTATAAATTGAATAGAATCCATTAACGAACTAGCCACATCACCCATTACCGAATATAAATAGTGTATTGGTTGTAACAAATAATCCATATAATTGGTCTGCATGTTTTGAATACAATAAGTAAAATTGGTTTTTGCATCGTGTCCAAATTGATCTGCAAATGGCATGACAGTTGGGTTACATCTATATTGTGGCCAATTATCTTTTATATTTTTAAAATTTACTGCTAAAACATTATAAAAATACATTCCAATAAAAATTAAAATAATAATAATTGATAAAGTTATATCACTACTTCTCATATTAAATTATAATGTTATTTTTATTTTTTACTTTTTGTTTTTTTTAATACTTTTTTGGCAATTTGAACCTTCTTTTTTGTAAAACGATGTTTTAACACCATATTTTTCTTTTTATTAAACCCTGATATATATATTTTTTCAAATTTTTTAGGATCTGTTTTTAATACTTTTTTCATTTGTGTTCCACATTCTTTACAACATGTATAAAATTTGTATTTTTGTTTCTTAAAATGAATAATATGACTTGTTTTACCGTGTGCATATTTACCATTACTCAAGGACATGTGAGGACAACATCTACTTTCACTGCATTTTTTATTAGAAGAATTTTTTAATGATTTCTTAATTGTGGACTTTCTTGTTCCTCTTTTTCTTTTTTTTGTTTTTTTTCCTCCACTCATACAACTCCATGTTTGATTTGATGAAATAGTAGAACATCCTGAACTTCCACCCGCCTGAGAATTACAAGATGGTCCTTGACAAATAGGCGTATTAGGGTTCACTGCACAACTGTCACATTTTGCATATGCATTTCCTTGTACTCCTGTCGAATTTACGGATGCACTACTTGCATTTGCTCCTTGACTAGGTGCCATACCTCCTGTTCTTGGTTCAGGAAATTTAGGAACAAATAATCTTTGATTTGAGTCACCACCAGCTAAATGGTAATAGTTATGTTTACCTCCTTTACCTGCTTGTTGGTTTAATTTATGTTGATGTTCATCATTTTTATTAGCAGATATTATTGCATTTTGCCTTGCATTTGATGCACCTGGATGATATGGTTGGGTATCAAAAGATTTTACTGCTGCCTGGTGTTCATTGGTTGAATTTTCTACTTCATGTGGAGCTAAACTATTTGTCATTATAAAATATATAAAGAAAAGTTTCTATTTAAACAAAAAAATATGTTGCATATATAAATGAACGATTCTGAAAGACTAAATTTACAAAAAATGGTAGAAGCTAATGAAACGCAAAATAATACTGACAAGATTCGTAATTTAAAACATAGTAAAAAAATTTTGTCTGATGTTGATCAATTATTATTTTTAAAAAAGGAGTATGCTAGAACTGCTAAATCTAATCCTCAATTGTTTGATCAAATGTGTACAAGTAAATGTTCCTTTTTATTTAACAATTATACAGACATTTTTAATAAAGTAAAAAAAGATGAAATTGACTTACAAATATTAACAAAGTTAATTAATGTTTTATATTTAATAGAAGAAGGCAAATTAGATCAACATGAAGGTTCATTTGAAGTTGGAAAATTATTAAAAGAAATTTATATTGATAGTGCTCTAAAAAAAGCAGAAAAACTGGATGAAAAATATGAAAAAGGAAAAAAAGTCGAGAAAAAAAGACCTGTTGAAAACATAAGTTGGAAAGATTACAAAAAAAATCACAACATATAATTTACTTAAATATGATAAAAGTTTTGATTTTGTTATAATTTTAAATTAATGTTTTATATAGTAATAATATATATGATGAATAAGATTATTAATACAGTGAGTTTTACAATATTTACAACAATATTATTTTTAATGATACCAAATAAGTCTAATTTTCCGAAAGAAATAATAATTCCTGTTTTAGTTGCAGGAATTACAAAATATTCATTAGGAGACTGGGATAAAAAATTTAAATGGACAAAGTTAGATATTTTATACTGGATTACGATATTAACAGCAAGTTTTATTACAATATATTTGTATTCTCTTTTTTAATTTATTATTGTACATTTTTCAATCTACAAAGGTATAATTCTATAACAATTTAATTATAAAATTGATATTAAAATAATATTTATTATAATATCAACAATGAGTTTTACTTTACTAATAGTTGAATCTCCTGCCAAATGTTCTAAAATTGAATCTTTTTTAGGAAGCGGTTATAAATGTATTGCTAGTTTTGGTCACATTCAAGAATTACCAGGTATAAAGTTTGTTGATATTGAAAACCAATTTCGTCCTAATTTTCAGCCAATTTCATCAAAGAGCCAACAAATAAACAAAATACGATCATTAATTTCAAAATCAAAAGAAGTTCTTTTAGCTACTGATGATGATAGGGAAGGGGAAGGAATCGCATGGCATATATGTCAAGTATTTGATTTACCTTTAACAACACCAAGAATAATATTTCATGAAATAACAAAAACAGCTATAACTACGGCCGTTCAGAATCCAGGTACTTTAAATATGAATTTAATTTATGCGCAACAAGCAAGACAAATATTAGATGTTATTGTTGGTTATAAAATTAGTCCAAAATTGTGGGAACACATTTCAAGAAATTCAAAAACTGGTTTATCTGCAGGTAGATGTCAAACCCCTGCTTTAAGAATCGTTTATGATAACCAGAAAGATATCGATAATTCACCTGGAAAAAAGGTTTATAATACTTGTGGTTATTTTACCAGTATGAATCTTTGTTTTCACTTAAATCATAACTTTGAAATACAGGGATTTCAAACTGAAATAAATACTATGGAAAAATTTTTAGAAGATTCTGTTGAATTTGATCATGTTTATCATTGTTCCAAACCAAAATTAACTACTAAAAATCCACCACAACCATTTACTACCAGTACTTTACAACAAAAAGCATCTAGTGAAATGAGTATATCACCAAAAGAAACAATGTCAATATGTCAAAAACTATATGAATCTGGATTAATTACCTATATGAGAACCGATAGTACCACTTATAGTGCAGATTTTATAAAAACAGCAAAAAACTTTATTCAAGAAAAATACGGTGAAAATTATATACATGAATCAATAGATTCTCTAAGTGAAAAAAAAGAAGTAAAAAAAAAGAAAAAAAGCAAAAAAGACGATAATAATAATGCACAAGAAGCACATGAAGCTATTCGTCCAACAAACATAAAAATAGAGTCTACTTCTAGTGATTTTACACCAAAAGAAAAAAAAATGTATAAACTAATTTGGTCAAATACAGTTGAAAGTTGTATGAGTCCAGCTAAATATAATTCAATTACAGCAAAAATATCGGCACCAATGGAAAAAGAATATAAATATAATTCTGAACTTGTTCATTTTCCAGGATGGAAAATAGTAAAAGGCTTTGATAAAGAAAATCCAGAATTTCAGTTTTTACAAACATTAAAAAATAAAACAATTGTAAATTATAACAAAATTACATCCAAAGTGAGTATAAAAGAATTGAAAGGTCACTATACGGAAGCAAAACTAGTACAGTTATTAGAAGAAAAAGGTATTGGTAGACCATCAACATTTTCCAGTTTAATTGAGAAAATACAAGAAAGAGGATATGTTAAAATTGATAATGTAACGGGAAAAAAAATAAAATGTATTGATTACGAATTAGAAAAAGATGAACTACAAGAAATAGAAGACATGAGAGAATTTGGGAATGAGAAAAAAAAGTTAGTGATTCAACCTCTAGGTATTTTGGTAGTTGAATTTTTAATAAAACATTATAACGATCTATTTGATTATGAGTATACAAAAGAAATGGAAAGCGATTTAGATCTGATTGCCAAAGGAGAAAAAATATGGCATCAGTTATGTGGTGATTGTTTAAGTTTAATAGAAGACTCTTCGAAAGAGTTGAAAACGAAAGCAAAAGAAAATTTTAAAATAGATGAACAACATATTTTTATGATAGGAAAATATGGACCTGTAATCAAGAAAACAATTGGAGAAAATATTAGCTTTTTAAATTGTAAAAAAGATGTAAATATAGATAAACTAAGAAACGGAGAATATAAATTAGAAGACATGCTTGAAAATAAAAATTTAAATACAATAATTGGAAAATATGATAATCAAGATGTTATTTTAAAAAAAGGTAAATTTGGAAATTACATTACTTGGGGTGAAAACAAAAAATCCTTGAATGGTTTACAAATTGATTTAGAAGAAATTACTTTAGAAAATATTATTCCCATTATTGAAAATAAAGTAACTCTAAATCCTTCCATAATTCGTTCTATTAATTCTGAAATTAGTATTAGAAAGGGGAAATGGGGAAATTATATTTATTACAAAACAACTAAAATGACAAAACCAAAATTTATAAAATTAAAAGACTTTAAGCAAAACTATAATACATGTTGTGAAGAAGAATTAGTAAATTTTGTTCAAGAACAACTACAAAAAAATTAAACAAACATTTTCAAATTATATAAAGTTTTACTTTTGTACAATTTTCGATAATTTAATAAATTTCTTTTTTTTTTTTCAATTTCCATAATTTTAAATTCTTCTTGTTTTGCTTTTATTCGTGCTTCTTCCATAGAATTTACATGTTCAAGAAGAGGGTAAGGTGTTCTGTCATATTCTTCATTGTTCCATGTAGAATCCACATCTCGAAAAATAGTCCATTTTACTTTTTTTTTTTTAAAATTTGGAGATATTTTCAAAATAGACTGCATTGAATTATTTAATATATTATTAATATTTTAAATAATTTCTAAAATTAAAGAATGAATTTTAATATAATTATAAATTATGTCTAATTGTTTAATTTTGTATGCAAGTCAAACAGGTAATGTTGAAAGTATTAGTAGATTTATTTGTGAAGAAATAAAAGATAGATTTTTATCATGTAACATTTACCCAATGAATCATTTTTCAAATAAAATTGAAGAATTGAATGATTATAAAAAAATTTTTTTCTTATGTTCAACTACTGGTAATGGTGAAATACCTGATAATGCTATAAATTTTTGGAAAAATATTAAAAATAGAAAACATTCAAAAAATTTATTGGAAAATGTACATTATTTTTTAATTGCTTTTGGGGACACTAATTATTCCATGTTTTGTTTTGCAGGAAAAAAACTAAACAAACGATTATTAGAATTAGATGCAAAACCTATTTTACCTATGATTTGTGTTGATGCTGTTGATGATGAAGATGAGGAAGTTGATAAAGTTTTAAAAATGATAAAATCAGTAATTTAATTATGACCACCTGGTATTCGCACATTGTAATTAGTTATTATTTCTTCTCGCAATTCACTAAAACATAATGTAAAATTAAAATTACTTTCTTTGAATTCTACAAGTCTTCCATCATGATAACGAAATTTAAATTTTAGCTTTTTAATGTTATTAATAATAGGATTATAACTTGAAATATTTGACAAAAAATCATTATTAGAAGCTAAATAATAATTATTATTGGTATTCATTATTGGAATTTTAGCAAATGCTGAATTTACTTTACCACCATAATCGTTATTATATAAGTTATTTGTTTCTTTTGAAAATGGTACTAATTCATCAATTGTATTATATTTATCCATATCCATATAAATACAAGTATCACCAAATATATTTACAGTAAAAGCTGATTCAATATAATAAGCTTTTGCCATACTATTATTACTTACATCTAATGTATCAGGAGACAACCACATTGTATTTGCATAATTAAAATAATATGGTTTTGTTATTTCAATACCTTTGTATGTTGATTTGTTAAATCCTAAATAAGAACCCAACCCCCAATTAGTATAACGATTCCAAACTTCATCATTATTAATTACAAATTTAGAACAAGATACATCATAATGTATTTGTTTATCAAATGGAAATGAAAAATTATCATGTGTATTACCAAAAAATAATTTCATTCCAACTTTATCATAATGTACTTTAAATTTATCATAAACAATACTTTTATCAAGTCCGGCTTCTTCTGTTAAAAATCGTGTAACTTCTTGATTCATCAAATTTTCTAGTTCATTTGCCATTTCTACAGGAGAATAATAGCCTTCACGAATAGTTATTGTAAATGCTATATCTTTATTTGTTTCTAAAGCTAGATATAACAACATATTTTTATATGAATTAGGGTTAACATAAAAAGAAAGTTTAGTATTTTGTTGATTATTAGAAAATGTATATTGATTACCTGGTAAATGAATTTTTACTAACTGTATTGATTGAACATTTGTAATTGTTTGAGGTAATTGAATTTCAAAATGATTACTTTCTGGCCATTTATTAATGTCTCTATCTTCTGAATGTATGGATAATAGTTTATTATTTAACACATAATTATTATTTCTAGGAATTAAGTTATGAGGATTAGAACAAAAATCCATATTATAAATTAATAAGAAATAAATATTGTTATTTTACTTTAAAGTAATTATTAAAATTAAAAATAACTGTATAAAATATATGATAAGTAATACAACACCATCAGACCAAAAACAGCAAAATACAATTACAAAAATAAACCCTATCGGATATGATGTTAAAATGTTTTCTTTTTTAGCTATTTTAGGTATATTATTTAGAATAATATTTGGTACTGCTTCTAAAGATTATGCTACTGCTACAGTTTGGGGATATGGATTTAGTGTTTTATGTATTTTTGGATTAATGATTACTGCATTTTTTATGGCTAATCGCGCATCATCTAATACAAATATTTTTAATGCAATTTTACAAATTTTTTATAAAGCATGGCCTATAATGTTGTCAATGTTCATCATTTCTTTGGTTTTAGCTCAAAATATTTACTACTTTAACAAAATAAATGACGGAAAAGTCGCTCCACAATATTATCAATTTTCGGGTATATTATCGTTTTTAATTTTAGTACAAGTTTGTTTAAATATTAATTTTCTTATGGATACTTTAAAAGGATTAAATACAACAAGTACAGATAAAAAAGATATATTTAATGCACTAGCATCACAAATAAATGTAATTGTATTAATTTTATCAATAGTAAATGTAGCTTTTATTGGTATGCTGCAAGTAATTTTAGAATTTTTTTCTACAGATGGTTAAAAAGGAATGATTTTGTAGGTTATTCCTATTTCGTCATTATTTTCCCAAATTCCAGAAATCTTAAGTATAAAATTATTAATATCATTTACAACTTTATTATTTTGAATTTCATCTTCATAGTTTGGAAATAATTTTAATATACCACTCTTTAAAACATCTTTTATTATCATTTTTTTATTTTTATTTTTATTGTACAGTTCTAGTATACTTTCTTCAATTTCAAAAATTTTATTTAATTTTTGCATGTTATTATTCAACTCAAAATAATATTTTATTTTTTTAAAATAAACTTCTTTTTGTATTGGTTTTATATCAAGAAATAAAAATAGTCCATTTAATACTACATCATCGTTTGAATAAATCAGTTTTATAAATTTACTATCTTCAATTATTGTATTTTCTATGGGTTCATTGAAATAAATATGGTTTAAATGAAAGTCATCTATATTTAATGCTATGTTCATAATAATATAATTACTATTAGATCTTTATGTTAATTATTATTATTAATAATTCGTAATAATAATTAAAAGTAACTATTTTTATTATATATGAAATTTTTAGATTATCATTTTGAAGATTATTTGAAAAATATAAACCAAGTAAATCTACACCCTTCAATGAAAAAATATTTTACTACTTTTCCAAAAGAATTAACTAACTTAAAAAATATTATATTTTATGGACCACCAGGTGTTGGTAAATATACACAAGCATTGTTGTGTTTAAAAAACTATAGTCCAAGTAATTTAAAATATGAAAAAAAACTTTTTATACAATACAATAAAACTGATTATTATTTTAAAATAAGCGATATACATTTTGAAATTGATATGTCATTATTAGGTTGTATTTCAAAATTATTATGGAATGAAATATATACAAATATAATTGATGTTCTTACAGCAAGATCAGTAAAAAGTGGGATCATACTATGTAAAAATTTTCATGCCATTCATAGTGAATTGTTAGAAAGTTTTTATAGTTATATTCAACAAAATAATAAAAATGTCAACATTATATTTTTTTTAATAACAGAACAAATTTCTTTTATACCTGAATGTATAATAAATACATGCAATATTATTTCTTTTCCGCGCCCAAGTAAAACTAATTATAATAAATTAGCTAATAAAAATCTTTCGTCATCTTTTAATTGTAATACTATTACAAATATAAAAAATATTATAACCAATACCGATTCTTTCGATGATAATATAGATTCGTATATTAATCGTATATATGATGAAATCATAGACTTTGAGAATATAAAATTTTTAAATTTTAGAGATTGTTTATATGAAACTTTTATATATAATATGGATGTGGGATATATCATTTGGAATATATTAAAAAAATTAATTGAAAATAAAAAAATTAACATGGATAATTTTTCCACTATTTTTATTCATACATATAGTTTTTTTCAATATTTTAATAATAATTATAGGCCTATTTATCATTTAGAGAATTATTTCTATAAATTAATAGTTAATATACATGGACTTTAATAATGCGTGTAATTATTTAGAATTAAATCATCCGTTTTCAAGAGAAGAATTAAAAAAAAAATACAAGGTAATGGCTTTAAAATTTCATCCAGATAAGCACATGCCAGATACTGATAATTTCTATAAAAATAGATTTACACAAATACAAGAATCATACGAATTTTTACAAAATACCATGGATGAACCAGTTGAAAAAATTCAAGAAGATTACAATAATCTTTTTGAAGGATTTCTTAGTTCTTTTTTTTGTGAATCAAATGATTTGTATATTATAGATATTATTAAAACAATAATTTTAGATTATCAAAATCTCTCTGTTCATGTATTTGAAAAAATGGATACATCTAATGCAATTAAATTATTTGAATTTATTAATTCTTTTAAAGATGTATTGTTTATAAATAATAGTGTGGTAGAGAGAATAAAAGAAATAATAATAAATAAAATAAAAAATGACAACATTTTTATTTTAAATCCTAGTATGGATGATTTATTAAATGATAATGTTTATGTATTAGAACATGAAAAAGAAAAATATTTTGTTCCGCTATGGCATGATGAAATATATTATAAACATAATCATAATGAAATAATTGTCAAATGTGTTCCTCAATTAGATGAAAATGTAAGTATTATTGATAATAATAATTTACATATTACGATTTATGAAGAGTTTAAAAACATATTACAACAAAAAGAAATTACTTATAGCCTTGGTAAAAAAGTAATAAAAATTCCAGTTTCAGAACTATATATAAAAAAGGTACAAAACTATATAGTTAAAAAAGAAGGTATTTCGAAAATAGATTCTCAAAATTTATATAATAATGAAAATAAAGGTGACATTTTGTTTACAATACACTTAATATAAGAATCAAATGCTAATAAAAAAAATATTAGATACATATATTCTAATATTTTTTATTAAAAGTCTTCACTATCAGAGTCCTCATCTACATATACATCATTATAATTATCTAACAGTTTTTTATTTATTTTGTACATAATACTAGGATCATATCTATTTGAATTTATATATTCATTTGTTTTATCAATAATAAGTTTTGTTGCTTTTTTTCTATCTATAAGGTCGTCTTCCCAAATATATTTTTTTCCTCCACCAGGCATTTTCAAGTAGTCATAGTAAAATCCAACCGACA